>ERZ791729.638-NODE-638-length-16173-cov-3.058010_pt1 | contig 16173 bp, 13 predicted proteins | sample MGYA00510043_ERZ791729 | MGnify/ENA primary metagenome ERZ791729 (study PRJEB30046, sample SAMN00715149) | human gut metagenome | study: EMG produced TPA metagenomics assembly of the A metagenome-wide association study of gut microbiota in type 2... | reverse complement strand
TGCTACAATGTGGGCATTCTTTAAAAGGAGCTTTTATGAGTACCGCAGACTCTTTTATCCGGGTTCGACTCGACAAAGAATTGAAATCTGAAGCAAGTGAGATTCTTTCGGCTATGGGTCTTTCCATATCCGACTTGGTACGTATGACCTTGACCAAACTTGTCCATGAGCGAGACATTCCCTTTAGTACATACGTCCCTAACAAGGAGACTATTGAAGCGATGAATGAGAGGCCGGAGGAATTAAAGACATATTCTTCTTTTGCAGAACTTCTCAAAGAAGTGGACAAGGAAATTGCTGAAGAATGCGCGTCAAAATAACCTCTGCTTTTAAGAAGGACTTGAAACGAGCAAGGAAATCCGGGAAAAATATGGAGATCCTTGATACAGTTCTCGGTCAAATCCAGAATCAATGCCTTGATTCCAAATGGAAAGACCATCCTTTGGTAGGGCATTGGGTGCCGCACCATGAACTTCATCTGTCCTCTGACTGGCTCTTGATATACAGAATTGAAGGAGACGCCTTGATCTTGTCGAGACTCGGGTCTCACAGCGAACTCTTCAAGAAAGTAAAGAGGTAGAGCTATCTTCTTGTCCATTATTTTTTGCTCCTCTTAATTTTCCTTGCTTGCACGATTGAAAGCTTGCGATGCTGTCTGGCCCAGTCCCGACTGAGCCAAATGCTGGAAAGGTTGAGCATTTTTCCCACAGTTCTGTAGCCGTATCCGAAACTAAATAAACTGGAGGCAATCGTTCGGTTAAGAGGTGTGTTGCCTTGGTTGCGTTTTTCGACTTTGTTTTTCCAAGCTGTTTTCCAGTCGCGGACGATATAGAAATTCACTTCAAGTTCGCGAGAGACCTTCAGGGGCCCAAATCCTTCCTCGAACAGACGTTCGGCTTTTTGCCTTTTTAAAGCAGCTTCTTTAGTCATCTTCCATCCCATAGTTACCGCTCCATACCGGACTGTGTCCGTACCGGTTGAATCACTTCGTTTTTCTGAACGTTTTTTTGACTGCTCTTGGCGATACGCTCAATTTCCGCTTTGATCAATTCTTTGATCTCTTGAATCTTTTCAGGGGATGCGCCCTGCAAAATCTGTCTGATGGTTTGTTCTTCAGATCTCCGACGACGGGCTGTTTCTACTGAATAAAAGGTTTTCTGAGCGCAGCAGAAATCATTAAAGCGCTGCTGTGCTTCTTGAACATTCCGGGGCGCACACAGTTCTTTTGCTTTGTCAACGTCTAGTCCGGTTTTTTGAATAATTGCTTCGGCTTGAGTTTCCAGTGCTGTTCCCTGCCAAGAACTGGCTTCCAGCACCTCTTTTAAGTTGCGGCAAATTACCAAGCCTTTGCGGTCCAAATCTCTAAGTACAACATTGCCGTTAAGGTCATTTTCTCCCGAACGAGACGGATTTAAGAATTGATCGCAAAGAGCTATCTCTTTTTCCAGAGCAATTGTTCCGAAAAGGGGTAGGTCATTGTTTCGAGTCAGATGCCTGTCACCTCTCTCTTCTTTAAACTTTCCGAATTGAGACAAAAGCTTTTGGCGATGGCGATCGAAGAGGGTAGGCGTCTTTTCTGCCCAGTTTTCAATAAGTTTTAAAGCACTTGAGACAGCGTTTTCTATTGTCGTTTGTTCAATGCGGTTGGTGTCATAATTGACAACCAAACAACTCACTCGCGTAACAATATCGTTTTGCCCTCTGCGCCTGTCATAAGAAAGCGTGTCCCACAGAGCCAACGCATCTGAAGTATCTGCTTGAGCAGTTTTGTCGATTTTGTTCAGTTGCTCTTCAATCTGTTTCTTTGTAAATCCAATTCCATTCTCGATTAAAGATTGTATAAAGGCATCTTCAGTCAGGCTCCCCAAACGAGGACTTCGAGCATGAGTTAAATTTAGGAGATTTAAGCTCTCGTAAGACAAGTTTTCTTTGTCTTTGGTGAGTTGATTCTCTTCAACAAATGCAAAACCGCAGTGGTTAATCTTTCTGCAAAGAGAATCCTCCGATTTTTGATCGGGATAAAGCGGCTTAGTTAATGTTTGGTACGGATTAAAATACCCCTGTTTATGCAGATTTGTTTGCAGCTCTCGAAAATCGGGGTCGTGGAGGATTGTCCCGGACAGTTTTAATTGATTGAGTTCCTGAGCGACATAGTCTCTGCTTTGAGCGGCAGTCAATCGTTTAACTTCTTGCCGCTCGAAATCAACAAGGATGTATTTTTGCTCGCTTTTTTCAATAGTGTGGTTGACGACTTTAGAGGCATCGGCGGCGGCCTCAAACAGAATACTTGGATGAGACCGAATAAGATCAGCTATGTCTTTATTCTGTTCAATAATTTCTTCCGTAGTGAAGTCATTCTGATTTCTCGGTAATTTGCTGCCGATGTGGGACTGCATGAATGCTCTGGCTAAATTTTCACGCAGGAAATACGAAGTTTCTTTGTCGGTGTGTTTGCTCTCTAGCAACCCCTGAAAGTTATCGTAAACTCTCGCGTCTGTGATTGCGCGGATTCCGTCCAGAGCCGCACGGAGCTGGGACAACTCATATTTTTTATCTGAATCTCTGCCGCCGGGTTCATAAGAACTTCTCTGAGCTAGGATAAGCTCGTCACGCCCGTTGACATAGGCACTAACGCCGCTTTCCCATACACTGCCTTTGTTTGTATAGCCAAGCAGAGCACACATGTCTTCGAACTGAGCCTTGGGCTGCTGCTCAATAGGCAAAAGTTCAGGAAGAGGTCTTTTGAAGTTCTCACATTGTTCAACGTTGTAATACGTTTGTGGAATCTTGGTAGGTTTGAATTCTCCCTCTAATCCTTCATTCCAGCCGACGCTCGGAACTCCTCGGGCTCCTTTCTTTACACTTGCACCTAAAACTGCAATTTGAGAGGGAGTCAGCCAGCGGTTGTCTTCAAAGCCTGATGTTTTTTCTCTGACCATCAGTTGCAGCGCCGTGATGCCTTGCAGAGGTTTCCCGCTAATGGCATCCACAGGATAAGAAGCAGGCACTCCTCCAAGTTCCCATGGAGCTTTCCCGGCTTCGATTTGGGAAGCCAATTTATTTGCGCAGTCCTGAGCAAACTCTTCAAAATGCTTGTTTGCCATCGTGCCCCTCCCACGGATCACCTTCCATTGCTTTTTCTACAAAGGCGTTCCAATCTGCTTCTTGAAATTGCTTGTCTTCCCAAGTGTTCTCGACAAAGCCCCATTTTTTAGCCTCTTCAATGCCGGAGGCGTATTTGTCTCTGACCATCGCCTCACGGGTGTTGCGGGCAAGAATTTCAACGCATTTTTTAGTGTTTGGATTTTGTTGGGCTGTATGCATATGAGTACCTTTTTCTAGTGTTTTGAATTCTTTGCAGGGCACCCGGGAGCGCCCCGCAAAGGGTTTTCTTTAGAAGCGGTATCTGGCCTCGAACTTGAAGGCATGGTCTGCTTTTCCTTTGGTGCCGCCCGTGAATCCGTAGCGGACGCCAAACGTTGCCGGACCTTTATCGGCCTGAACACCCAGATTGATGTTGGTGCCGAATTTGCCCGCAAATTCTCCCGACAGCTTGTCGCTGACACCGTTGAAATTGCTGAGCTTCGTCTTCTGTTCGGTATCCCCGAATTGCGGGATGAACGTCAGATCAGCTTGCGGACGAACATTCCAACCGGAAACGGTCATAATGTCGCCTCGAACCGCAACACCGACAGGCAGCTGGAAAGTATTGGTGGCATCAGGTGTGTTGCCCCATACTTTCTTACCGTCTACTTTCGTGTCGTAGCTGCCGGACTTGGCCCACACATAACGCAGTCCTGCGTGAGGAATTACGTTTGCCTTGCCGACCGGCAGATTGGCTTCGGCTCGAGCGCCGAGACTAAACAGATTTGTCTTGACATCAGCATCGGCCTTGTTGAATCCAGCTGCATTAATCGACTGTGTAATATCAGAGGAGTTGTGCATCCAGCTCAAAGTTCCGATCAGATTGACTCTATCGACGGGAGCGTAAGCGCCGTAAGCGTGCAGACCGAAGCTGTCATACTTGTTCTTGGTCTTCAGCACGTCGCCGGTGGAATCAAGTGAACCGTGGTTGTAACTGAAAGCGCCGCCTAAGATGACGGACTTACCGGCAAACTTGCGGTCATAGCCCATAACAAGACCGTAGGCGTTCGTATCGAATCCGGCTTTAGAAATACCGGTGGCACTCAGGCTCTTGTACTTCTGCTTACCTCCGATAACATCGACCCAAAGATCGTTTCCGCGATCCCATTCGCGCATAACACCGTACTCGGTAAAGGCTTCGTTCCGCATGGAAACTCTGCCCTCGATGGAGTCGGCAGCCGTGTTGAGGTCGTTTATGGAAACGCTCATAGCGCCGCCCGCAAAGGCGATATTTGCTACAGAGTTGATGACTTTGGTCTTACCAGCAACATCAAGCTCTTTATCGCGCAGAACGCGGCAAACAAATTCGGCTCCTGCGTCACCGCTCTTGCAGTGCAGCAGATCGTCGTTAGCAATGTTGGGAATGGCGATGTCAGGATAGACAGTGCGGACATCGGCCAGCGTTGCATTGACCCAAATCTTGCTCGGATCGTTGTGCAGCGTCAGAATCCAGTTGATGCCGGAGCCGTCTTGAGGCAGAGCGTAGAGATTGTCGCCTGTCCAGCCGCCGGTCCACATTCCGTTAGTCTCGTTTCCGCCCGTAATGTAGCCGTTGACAATCGTGTAGTCGCCGACTTCTTCAATATTGCCTAAAACAAGGTTTGCACCCGGTTCGACAGTCACTTTCGCAATATCGCTTGTGGTATTGAATGCGCTCTTACCGTCAGTCAGGATAGAACTGTCAATAACCGTCAGAGAGTCTGTGGCAAAATACAAATCACCGTTTCCGATCTGGACATGATTGTCTTTATCTGTCCAAACGTTGGGGCCTACGGCAATGCCTCCTCCCGGACCGGTTGTCACGTTATTAGTAATAACCAATCGGCTCGGTGTGCCGCCCGGCACGGTCGGAGATCCGATGAAATCGGCCCAATCAAGACCGCCTGTGGGTCCCAAGTTCAAGTCGCCGTTATTCTTCACGTAAATGTTCGTGTCGATCACGTCGTTCTTCGGATTGATTTCAGCCTTGACGTGGTTTTCCTCGATCGGTTCTCTGTCGTTTCCAATAACAAGGTCTCCGCCGTTAAGGTCGGTTTCTTCTGCTTTCAAGCTGCCGCCGTCGATTTTGACGAGGCCGTCATCAATGGTGAGTTTGCCGGTCTCAATATCTCCCGTGTTGTTCACGTCGCCGCCCGCAACAACAACGTTGTTCCAGATGGACGTGCCGGAGTTATTGTGTTCGCCGTCCGGGTCAATCGTCAGGATGTCTCCTTTTTCGTACCCGGAATTATTCGACGTACCGCCGCCCTGAATTGTCATATCGTCGTATTCAGATTTGCCTTGATTGTCGAGTGTCCCGGAAATAAGGGTATCGGTGACCTTGGTGGCGTCAATTTCACCTTTATTCGTCTTCTCACCATCAATGACATACTTGTCATTAATGGTTTCTTTGCCTCCTTCTTCGGTAGTGGCCGAGCCTCCGACCTGAACGGTTTGGTTGTTCCAGATCGAGGTTCCTGAATTGATGTGCTCACCGCCGTCTTCGATGATGAGGATGTCGCCTTTCTCGTAACCGGAGTTGTTCGACGTACCGCCCGAAGCGACGGTCATATCGTCATAGTTTGCCGTTCCTTCGTTGCGCAGCAGACCCGCAACAGTTGTCACGGCTGTCTTGGTAGCATCAAGAACAGCGTCTTTGCCCTTGTTGACAAACTCACCGATCACATCGAACACAGTGCCGACATCGAGCTTGCCTGCGTTTTCGCCTTTGCCCTTATCGGCAACGGTGACACCGTTCCAAGTAGACGTACCGGAGTTGGTATGAGTTCCTTCAACGGTGAGGATGTTTCCTTTTTCCGTACCGCTGTTATTAGAGCTGCCACCCTCGGCAATCAGCATATCGTTGTAATTGGCTTTGCCTTCATTGGCGTGTGTGCCGGATACCGTTACCTTGTCAACCTTGGAAGCGTCCAAGACGGAGTTCTGGCCCTTATTCAGGAAATTTCCGGTGACATCAAAGACCGGAAGACTTCCGTCTTTTTCGTCCAGAGAGACTTTTCCTTCATTAACGGTCGAACCGCTGCCGGTCAGGCTGTTGGTGTGCAAAATGGCATTGGAGTGAACGTGAACATTACCGTTGTTTGCGATAGTCCAATCTGCAAATTCGCCGTTCTTGGCTTCCAAAGCTCCGTTTTCTCCAATATTGGAGGAAAGAATCCATCCGACTGTCGGTGTAACACCGCCGTGAGAGCCGAACGTAAACGTACCGTTATTCACGTCAATGGAACCGCCGTCGGCGGAATCCTTCAGCAGTTTATTGGCATCATCACCAAAAGAACCTTCAGGAATTGCATTGACGGCATTGCCGACAAGAACCAATTCCTTACCGCCTTCGATTGTGACTTTATCGGTATGAGAGACATCTTTGAATCCCATACTAATATTGATCGAATTGGTATTCGGATCATTGGACTCGGCACCAATGATCAAACCTTTGATCGTCTGAGAAGCATCAGTGTCTTTGTTGTACTCATCCGCAAACTCATTGTGCAGAGTCGTCGTGTTGAGCACAATGCCGGGGTTCAGAACGACATCGAGCCCTTCTTTTTCCAAATCGTTTGCCGTCGTAATAGTAAACGGGGCAGTCATCTGACCAAGGAAATTAATCGTCAGGTTTGCTGCGTTTTCAAATGCATTCGAAATTTTGTCGGTGACGCTGACAATCAGCGAAGCGCTGAAATAATCATCATCCAAGGCGAGGTTGCCGCTTTCGACATTCAGCCCGGATTTGATCTCATCTTTAACTGCGCCGACGGTAGTTGCAGAAAGCACGGTGGTCGGAAGTTGTACGGTGCCTGTTTCGGCGTCCGTTGCGTCGATACGAATTGCCTCAGTTGTGACTGAACCGAAGATCTGATCAGCGCTTGTCTGAAGAACGCCGCCCTTCAGATTGATGCTATCGGCTTTTCCGTCAAGTTCGATCTTGGCAACATCGAGGACGCCGCCCGCCATAATGTTGACCGTTGTGTCGCTGTTGACTACGCCCGCAATAACCTGCGTTAAATTATCTTTGTAGTGGGACTTAACTTCCGCAGAATCCTCGTTATCAATCACCGGAGTCTTATTGCCGCCGGAGATGTTAACGGTGTTATTGCCGAGGAGACCGGTAACGTTACCTTCGGAATCGCGAACTTCGGAAGCATCAAAAATACCGCCCTTTATGTTGAGCGTGGAATCTGCAAAGAATCCTTTATCAGCCTTGAAGTGTCCGCCCAACTGGTTATAGACGGAGTTCTTCGCATCGAGCTCGGCAATATTGAGATTGCCCTTGTTAAGGTTAATCGTTCCCTCGTTGGACACAACCTTCTGAAGGTTGCTGTCTCCATCGGAAGTGAACTGACCGCCGGTCGCGATTTGCGTCAGAGCGATATCCGAGGTGTTTCCACCGGCATTGACAAATTCTCCGCCGTTAAGAACCAGTTGATCGGCCTTGACTGAACCGGCTGCTTGGTTAAGGAAGCGGTCGTTCTCAGCTAAAACGAGGTGTCCGGCCTCAACGGTGCCTGTATTTTCGGTCTTGGTAGCGGCAAATTCAATGACTTTTACCGTACCGGCATTGTTCAGTTCTTTTAATTGAACCTTTTCGGCCTCAATCGAGGCATCCTGCCGGACATCTGCCAGAGTCACATCCTTAGAACCGACGGAACCGCCCTGAATCATGCCCTTCAGTAACATGAGGTTTGAAAGCTCAAGGTGCCCTTCATTGGCAATACCGACGTCGGAGGCGTCAGCCATTTCAATCTGAGTTGTCCCTGAGTCTTTGAACTGATCGGCTTGGGCAGAATTTTGTACCTGACCGCCGGTGATATTCAAACCGTTCAAAGCTAAGGAGCCGTTGTTGCCAACCGTGCCGCCTGTGACATTCAGCGCATTGGTATTTTCCATTGTGCCGTTGTTGTTGAGTTCACCGGAAGCAACCGTCACGCTCGCAGTTCCGTCAACTTTGAGAGTTCCGTCATTGGTAACGGTTCCGTTAAGTTCGGAGGCTCCTTTAAGACCTGCAATTGTCAGGACAGCATCCGCAGCATTCGTGACAAAAGATCCTGCTTCTGTCAGCATTGAATCCACTTTGGCAAGTGCGTTATTAATGAAGCTGCCCGCCGTTGCATCCTGAACGGGTGTTGCGGCTTGAACGGTAAGTTTTGCAATGTCCACTTCGCCGCTGTTGGTCATATCACCGGCAACAGTTAGCTCATCCGTAACGGACAGTTTGCCCTGATTTTCCAGCGATCCACGAATGCCGTAAGTTCCCGAAGCACCGGCAAGAGCGTTACCGGAAACAGTCAGTTTTCCGGCTGTCAGTTCAGCACCTTGCTTATTAACAGAACCGTATTCGCGTAGTGTCAGCTCATTAAAGGCTGCTTGACCGTTGTTTTCCACGTAGCCGCTGATGTCGGCAGTACCGATCTCAAAGGTTCCGTAGTTAACAAACGAATTATTGGTGTTGCGGGATGCAATATTTTGAGCTTTGAAAATACCGTGATTGCTCATCGCGCTGCCGTCAACAGCCGTATAGGTGCCGACAATCAGCAGAGTGGCTGTGTCATCGGCATTGCCGATAACCAATCCCTCTTTATCATTGCCGTAACCGGCAGAGCCGTTGTTCAGCACGTCAACAGTGAACTCGCCATTTTTGACAATCACCTGACCACCGGCACCTCCGAGAGCGGGATTCGCAGGGGATACTCCAATGTTTAACTCACCAAGATGGCCTTTTGTTTCAGAAGCAGAACCGTAAGAACCAAGTGTTAGTTTGGAAGGAGTGACGGAACCGTCAATGTTTTTGTTGCCGCCAACCCACACGGCACCGTCTGCTAATTCCACCGGAGCGAGATTGGGATTGGGCTGGGCCTGACCAACCAAAACGAAGTGGCTGCCACTATTAATATAGAGGCCGTCAGAAACGCCGGTTACGTTCATAAACCCCATTGACTGGTTTAAAACGTTCGGCGTACCGGAAGTCGGAACAACAACCGCTGTACGATCATTAACACCTATAACCAAAGAAGTTGCGCCCGGATTTGCAGCGCTTTCATTGGAAAGCGTTTCATTAGCAAAGGTTGCGTAGGCTAGAGTTCCGTCGGCAGTGGCTCTAATGGAATTTGCGAGATCTACATTAAATCTCTCAGCAGCTTTGCCGTTAAATGCAACTTCAAGTTCTCCGCGGCGATCCGCAGGAACATCTCCGATTGCTACGAGCTTATTAACTGCATCACCGGCAAGAGCAGCACTGTAGGAGGCGTCGTCAAACGCGACAGTGCCCCATTGAAAAGCGATACCCTGTGCAACAGAACCGATAACGTTACCGATGCCCGTGACGATTTGAGGATTGCTGCTGACTTCAACTTTATCTTCAGGATTTACTGCATCAAGATTTAATGTACTGTAATCAAGATCAGTAAAGATCTGATCCAAAGTTGTGGACAAACGACCGCCTACCAAATTGGTTGTCTTATTGCCGTTCATCGCAATGTGCTCGGTTCTCAGAGTGGCGCCGCGACGAATTTCAACATAGGAGGAACTGTCCAGTGTTCCTACGGTGAATGTTGCCGCGTCATTGGAACCGGAGCCCGCGCCAAGATTGTAGGTGTTGCCGGAACCGAGGACAGTGTGCTCAATCGTTCCGCCGGTCAGATCAACTGTTGAATTGCTGAACCAACCCGAAGCACTCGAAAGACTGCCTGCCGTCTGGACATATTTAATATTGTCAGCCTCAAGGCTTCCGGTTTTGATTTGTCCGGCATTCGTAAAGGTATCGTTGCCAAGACCCGCGCGTTTGAACACTATCAGACCGTCCCCGGTAATCGAGCCGGAATTGTTCAAAGTACCGCCGAAAGTAAATGTACCTGCATTTTTGATCGAGCCGGTATTAGTAATACCTAATCCGCTGCCGTCAACGAAAATGTCAGACACGCCGCCGAAAGCTTCGGCGCCTGTAGCATTGATAAATTCACCCGCAATCGTACCTGTACCGTAGTAGGCCAATCCGTTATTTGTCTTTGTTCCGCCTTCGGAAACCGTCAGATTCTTTAATTGCTCTGTTGCTCTGGCAACTGCTCTTGCGACGGCTCTGAGGCGCAACGGAGAAGCTGTGAACGTTTGCTGCGCGTTGTCTCCATTGATGAAATAGCCGCCGTCATTGACGATTAGTGAATCCGCTATGAGCGTGCCATTATTGGAAACTACACCGCCATCAAGAATCAACAGCTCGGCATCATCTCCTGAAAACTCTGCGACTGCACCCTGAGCGTTAGCAATCAGACCGGAAACTTGAGTTTTACCGGTTGCTTTAAGAGTGTAAGTATTGCCGATTGTGCCAATGTCACCTTCGCCGCGCGAACCAATGGCCGTATTGAACAGACGAATTTCTCCCGGATTTTCAAGAGTGCCGAATACTGTTGAATTATCCAGCGCTTCCATGTAACCGAAATTCCGCAGTGTTCCGTTGACATTTACGGTATTCGCGATTAAAGAAGCACCCTGACTGTTTTGGAGGGTACCGTCCAGGTCCGCAGTTCCTACCAATTTGGCGTTTGCGTTATTGATGAATCTGCCGCCGAATTGTGTGATACCGTTGACCGTTAGCTTGCTGTTGTTGTGAACTTCAGCACCGTTCCAACCTGTCAAAGTACCAAGAACCGTTTCTCCATTGTTCTCTAAGACTGCTTTGTCTGTGAAGGTAGCGTTTTCGCTGTTGAAAACAGCATTTTTATCGACAGTGGTCTTTCCGCCTGAAGAATTAAGGTTCTTGACGAGGTAATCGCCGGCGGCAACCTTAAGTTCTCCCTTATCAGAGAGATGAACCTGTTCGGCCTGTCCTTGGTAGACAGAAAAGTCTTTAATTCCCAAGCTGCCAAGAATGAGCTTTGCTCCGTCACCAACCGCACTGATAATACGTTCGGCAAGAGTAAAGCGATTACCTGTACCATCTGATTTGCCGCCGATAAGGGTTAGCTCTTTTCCGTCCTGGATGGTCGTGCCGGTTGCTTCATTGATGCCTGTGAACCCTGTGTTGTTTCGCAAACCGGAATCTCCGACAACGATTGCTCCGTTTTCGCCTTCAAGTTTGCGATCAACGAAAATAACATCGCGCAGGTGCTCTACGTTGTCATAAAGCTCATTGGTTTTTGCGACGGTTAATCTATCATCATGTGAAACGCCCGCTATCGTGCCTTGGAACTCAAGAGCTGTATTACCTCCAAACTTGTCTTTAAATGCCTTTTTCAGATCGTCAGCTTGTGTTTGAGTGAGTTCCACTCCGGTGACAACCACTTTTCCACCCGTAAACGAGGCGTGACTGATTAAGTTCTGGGCAAGCTTGCCAGGTAAATATTTCAGGAAAAAGTCTGTAAGACTTGTTTTAACTTCCTGCGGAACGGAAGAACCAAGCCCGACATAATTGAGGTCCTGCTGTCCAGTTTCTCCAATGCTGTCGAAAACGTCAAAGACATTATTCGTTTGGACAGTACCTGAGGAGGTTAAGCGTCCATTGCTGAACTCGAATCCGTTCTGAAAATTAACGCTACCGGAATTGTTAAGGTTGGCTGCAATTGTATAACGATTGGTTTCTGTCCAATTGCCCCGATTATTCAGGTTACCAGTACTGGTCAAGTTGCCGCGAGTAACGACGTTTCCTGTCAGATTGAGAGTACCTGTGCTGTTCAGAGTACCGCCCAAGTTAGCGTTTCCAATGGTCAAGTTTCCGCTGTTGGTCGTCGTTCCGTTGGACTGATTAAAGTTGCTTACAGTGAGTGTGGATTTGTTTGTAAGCGTGCCATTGGACTTATTCAGTGTCCCGATCCCATAAGAACCGGCCGAAACCATAACTGATCCGCCGACATGAGTGAGGACAGATAAATTCCCAACGGCACCTCCAGCCAAGTTCAAACCTTGACCGACGGAAAACTTACCTTGATCGGCCCCTACAACAATTGCATCATTATTTCCAACCGTTCCTCCGCTGACTGTCAGAGTACCGTTAATGTGGAAGTCATTTGTTCCACCTTGCTGAAAGTAGCCACCGGCTTGCGTAATATTATTAAAAGTACCGTTTAAGGCGTTCGGAGAGTCAAAAACAAATGTACCGTTGTTTACTAGGTTGTTGATTGAGAACGATCCGTATGTTCTTCCCGCTTGAGTCCCACCGTAGGAAATAAGGCGTCCTGAGTTGTAAACGGTTCCTCCGACATTAAGACTTGCGTGAATTGTTGGGTCGTTACCGCTTCCCCCATTACTGATTAGAGAAAGCTCGGAGTCACTCGAAATGTTTAGATCTTTGGAAATATTCAGGGCACTATAGATATTTCCCCCTTCGTCACCGTTATGAGCGATGTGTACCCATGAATTGTTATTGATATTGAAATTTCCGTTCACAATCAATGTGTTACTGAGAGAGCTGAAGTAGCCTGCCCCAATAGAAACACAAAGGAAAGATCTTCTGAAATCCCCTTCTCGCCCTAAGTTCCAAGTTAAATTTCCATTTATGGTATGACTATCGGCCAGTGCAGGACCCCGGCCTTGGAATTGGAATTGTGGGTCTTTTCCTACTACGTCCCCGTTGATAGTCACCAGTGCAAATGCAGGTACTTGGGCAACCAGCAGGAGCGAAGCTGCAAGAACAGCTTTTGTTTTGCCCTGACAAACAGAAGACATCGCTTCGGAAACGGCGACGAAGCATCCCCGCCGTTTGTTCCAAATTTTTTTAAAGATTTTGTTCATATATCTCCTCCTCGGGGATGTGCTTTTTATTCGGCCTTAGCTTTTTCTCTTTCAGCCGGCGTAAAAATGAGGGGGACGGCATCAAAAGCGACGATTTCTTTGATGCGAATCCAACTGTCGCCGCGAATTCCCCGGAACTGGAAAACTTTCTCTTGGGATTCGGGATCGGCCAAGACATCTTGCAAAGCGGTTATCTGCGAATCGACCGTTTGATGATCTTCGGGTTTAAGGTCAAGAACTAGATTTGTTCCGTTCTTGAGATGGATAGTCACACGTTGAAAGTGAATTGCTTCTGCCATTTTTTCCTCCTTAAGGAATGAAGTTGATTTAGGAAAGGGCTTGGGAAGGAAGCCCATTCCTAAAAAAACTGAGGAGGAAAAAGGGTGCAAAAAGCCGAACCTTCCTTGAAGAAGGAAAGTCCGAACCTTGAGATTTGTCTGTTGTTCATAACTTCGTTTTCAAAAAATCTGGCAGGACTTTTGTGCAATCTGTTACGAACAATCAAGGGAAAGTTGAGCTTTCACCGCACTTTCCTTGCGGGGCAGGACTTAAAATTGGGGTGTCCGGGACGGTTAATGTGTCCTGCCAAGAACATTAACCAGCTTCTACTGAGAAGAAGGTCGCTGTCCCGGACATAAACTTTGCGACTACATATCTATGCAGCCTCTAATTGAGAGAGCAGCCAGTTCTGAAGGAATCCCAAATCTTCAGACTGTTTTTTATACGTCCGACCTTTTTTCTTTACCCGGGCCTCGTATGTAAAAATTGCTTTGAGCCCTTTGAGTCCTTGGACTTTCCGTTCAGATACCACAGAAATTTCCGCGTTTTTGATTTCTTGATTGTTGATTCTCATTGTCTGTTCTCCTAGTCGGGTTGTTCAGAAGGTTCCAATTTCGACACCGGATCTTCGAAAACCTCTTTCCTGAGTTTTTGTTCCTCTTCTTCTCGGCGTCTTCCTGCTTCTCTTTCGGCTTTTTCTTTTGCTGAAAGTTGCTCTTTCAGTTGTCTTATCGCATATTTGAGACCATCCAAATACCCGCATAGATCATCAGTAATCTTCAAGTTTTTCGGATCTTCTTTTGGAAATGGTTTTCTTTCACAACCAAAAGCTAATAATTCGTTAGCCAAACGTTTAATTTTTGCTCCACACTCTGTGAGTCCCTTTGCAAGTCTCACGCTATTAGACTCAGCCGCCGGAGCACCATTAGCCAGCAATCGAAAGCTCTTTTTACAATACCGGAGCCAGGATTCATCCTCAATGAAACTGCGAAACCAATCAAGGAAACAGCTTAGGTGTCTGTACTCTGCTTCCAGCTCATTAATGACAGAGGACAAAATATCCAACGAACTGTATAAATTTTCACTTTTGACAAAAGAACCAATTTGGACGAGGTTAGAACCTATTTGTCTTAACTGATCGAAATACGTGGGATACGAGTAAGAATAGCGGCCCAACCGATAACACTGATCAGAGCGGTTAACGATTGCTATTTCCCTATGAGAAATTAGTCCAAGGTATTTACCGATAATCTGAAGGGCAGTTGAGAATAACTCCTGTTCTTCCCATTCCATAACAATATGGGGGAGCCAACGGCATTCACATTCAAATGCTTCCTCAATGACTTCTAATGTACATATCAAAAAGTCTTTTGGTCCGGTTGTGTTGACAATGGAACAACTGTAATAGTCTTTTAGTATGGGAGGGTTTATTTTTAATTCTTCAATTGTTTTCCTGCACAGCTCAACCAAAAAATACAATTGAACCCAAGAAGGAGCCTGATGATCTGCAATAGTGCTACGCAGTTCATTGAAAGCGGTTTTCAAATAACGGTTGCTGAGATTGCAGCTCATCGTTCTTACGCGATCTTCCATTTTGCCTATCTCTTTTTATTGTTATTTCTCTAACTCTTTGATATACATGGTATTTTTGGTGCTCCTAAGGAGGGGTAGAATGATTGGTGAGCAGTGCAATATTTTTGCCAAAATCAACACTGCTCACTGATAAATTACTTAACTTCAAACTCTTTAGGAGCATGAAAATGAACGAAACGACATTTACGTACAACGAACTAAAAATCTTAGCCCTCATGGCTGCATTGATGGTTTCTGGTAAGGTAAAAGTTACAGTTCCAGAACTCATGCAAGGGTATGAAAAGGATCGCGAAAACGTTGCAGTGCTTGATCGAGAACTTTCCGGAGCAGTCCAAGTCTTAAAGTTGTACATGTCTTCTCTCAAACTAGATCAAAACGCATAAAGCCGAGCAATTGATTGTTCATATGGGCGACAATTCCTGTCTTGGTGGCCTCCGAATTACTCAGAAAGCGCTGAATAATCTTCGAAAATTGTTGCCCTTTATCGCTTTGGCTGAATTGCTCTAACTTATTGCTAAATTTTTGAATATCCTGGGTCATTGCCAGAAGGTTGTAAAACTCCTTAACCGGATTGTTGTTTCCGCATTCTTGAGCCAAAAGCATGAGAAGTGTTTCAAATAAATCTTTGGCGGAAAGGCTCCAGAATTCTTCTTCCGGGCTCTTGTTGACAAAGAGCTTTTCAGAAATATCATTCGCAAGGGTCACTCTTTTAGCTTCGCTCTGGTCATCGCCGCAACAAGAAAAGTAGTAAAGGAGCATGCCGGAAGCCGCAAGCTTGTTTTTGCAGCCTGCAATAATTTGTTTTTGCTTCAAAAGCTCTGACTCACGAGAATCGTCCGTAATGACCTTGTTTACAGCTTGTCTAAAAGCTTTTTCAGATTTCTGTTGTTTCATTTTTTCTCCTTCATTGTGCCGAGTTGACTTTCCAGATGCTCCTTAAGGAAACGTTCTGTCAGTTCCAAAGCATTTTCGGCGACACCTTGTATTCGCTGATTGTTCACGATTGCCGGAAGAACTTTCATAGCAGCTAAAGTTTTCGAACTTGGAATAAAGACCCATGCAGTCATGGAAAAAATACCAAGTAGGAGAGCAAATAAGAAAATTGCTACGGAACTCGAATCGACAGCCATAAAGACCAAAAAGAGAGCAAACAGGAACATTACAATTAAGCCGATCTCTATTTTGTCCATCGCGCCGATCCAATAAATGTCAGAGGCAGTTATTTCAACCATGATGAACCTTTGATCTTTACCAATGCACTCGTGTCCAATTTTTGTCGTTGATGAATACATCAATGGCTCGTCTGGACTGATACTTCTGCCATTTCACCTGTTCATAAACGCGGACAGGGCGGTAGCAAACGGAAGAACTGCTGCTGTCTCCCGAGCTGTCATAACAGGTGTAACTTTCATAGGCCGTGCCTTGGTATCCTCTTACGCA
>ERZ791729.619-NODE-619-length-16476-cov-9.037208_pt1 | contig 16476 bp, 21 predicted proteins | sample MGYA00510043_ERZ791729 | MGnify/ENA primary metagenome ERZ791729 (study PRJEB30046, sample SAMN00715149) | human gut metagenome | study: EMG produced TPA metagenomics assembly of the A metagenome-wide association study of gut microbiota in type 2... | reverse complement strand
ATATCTGGGATCACCTCTCCGTTTGCCGAAAATTTTAGAACAACAGGTCTGACACTTTAGCATGTTAAAGTGTTAAACTTCACCGCGTTAAAGTGTTAAACTTCACCGCGTTAAAGTGGTAACGTGTGGAAGTATGAACAAATCATGTCACAATTATTAACAAACTATGAACTAAATAATATCAAGAAATCTTCTGATAAGAGGTTAAATAATATCATTGTATATCTTCTGAAATTTGCTATAATATAATCAGAAAGATAAAGAAAACAAAATAAAGAAAAGGAGATAGCAAATATGAGAAAATCAAAAAATTATTATAAGTTTATGGAGTACATGGCATTTGGAATTAGTGGTTGGCATGAGGACGCGGTTATGGTAGACAATGGAGTAATTGAATGTGTAGCATATCCAAAAGTTGCACATATCGAAGATTATTCAAAATTATATAAATGTAACTATGACAAAATGACAATGGATAGTGAAAACACATGGTTAACAATTAAATGTGTTCTGGTAAATAAAGAAGTGATTGACGTTTATTATGTTACAAATGAATGTAACTTATATATTGGACAATTGATATTAGACGATTACAGAACACAAAAACAAGCGTTAGATGCAATTCATAAGAAAGTTGTTTGTTTCTTCTTAAATAGCCGTGAATTTTGTGAGTTACATCCAACAGAAGATTATAACGAATATGAGGAAATTTTAGACAGCAAGGAGTCAACCGAGCACGATAGAATTAAATATCTTATGGACACACATAGTTTAGTACCACATGTGAGCATAAATAGTCATTGTATGGAAACAGTATTGTATATGGAAGAATTACTAACACAACGATATGGAAATACAATTGCACATAAATGTAAAATGTACAATAACGGTTATTATGGTTGTCCGGCAGACAGGCAAGGGAATCGTTGTTGCGGTGAAAAGTGGTGCGCGGAAACATGGAAACGATATGAAGCAATCAGCAATCCAAATTGGCATCACGTCAGCCTTTCCACACTCTCCAACCTTGATTTTGACATGTTTGATGAAAAGCGACAGAGATATTTTACCGTATATAGGGAATTGCAAGAAACACTTACACGCTTGCGAAAATGTAAAACGGTGGAATCATACGACAACTGTTACACGAGCTTAATGAGAAGAAAAAATGTAATGTTGGCGAGAGGCGAAATATCAAATGCAATGTGGCACTATATAAAGGCGAAATTGTCAATGCAAAATGTGGAAAGCGGTGTATGGGCTTCAAGTTGCGAGGATGCAACTGGACACCATGAATCTCGCAGATACAATAAAAGCAGAGCATGAAGATAATAACAATTATAGCTGTCCTATCGGCATAACGGGGAGAATGGAGCAAATATGAATCTTTATGGAATTTACAAGCGCAACACAATCGACAATGTACCAGAAATGAACGCGTTATTAGATGACACCCGTGATTATTGTCACAGACGCGGCTTGCACTATGTCACATGTGCAGACGTTCCGGGCTATATGAATGAAGGTTGCTCAACCGTACACGCATATAATGGAAAGTATGGAAAAGGCGTAGTTCGCACAAGACCATGTTTCTATAAGGGCAGACGTTCAACAAATTACATGACAATCGAATACTGGGTGACTCGTGACGATATTCACAATAGATTAACAGGAGAAAGTGAGGTATAAAGATGAAGTTATATTTGATTGAATACTATGACAAGTTGCTAGATAGAACAGACTATGATACAATATTTGGCTTCAGTGAATCGCACGCTAGAGAGCAATTCAGACATAGAACGGACGACACTAAAATTATAGTATCAGTTGAACCATTATAGAAAGTGAGGATTGACCATGGATGCATTAACCACAAAACAGAAAAACCAGATGTATGATGAAATTGCAGACTTAGTCTCGAGATACGGAAGTAACTTGACAGCAAAACGCATGATTAAAGCTTTTTTTAATAGAGTAAAAGCCGTTAGAAACGCACGTGAATTTTCTGCTATGGAAATAACGTTAGTAGCACTCAAATACCTGTTAGAAATCACCTTTCCGAACAAATAGAAAAATAGCCGCCTAAACGGGCGGCTTATTTTTAGAAATAATTACACCAAACAGGTTTACCTTGCAAATCTGTACTGGACATGTGAACAATCGTAGGCGAGAAATAAATAACAACATGTTTTGTATCATTATGCCAAAACATATAGCCGACTGACATGGAAAACTGTGGTGTAGTCCCTATTTGAATCGTAGGGGGAACGTTGGGGGCTTTCTCTAATGTAAGTTCTAGCGGGCCATTAAAACTAATCAAAGTGGAATCGCCAACAGTTGTCATAAGCGCTTTAGTCCAAAAAATATCTGTAATATTGACACTTACTAATTGTTGAATATCATAGTAGCCAAATGGTGGCAATTTTGGCAAGTTACTAAGGGTATGTTCGATATTCTCCCCCCAACTATCCACATACTCGAACGCATTAACAACATCATCCTTCAGCTTTCTGACACCTCTCCAGAACGCAAGATTAGAAAATCTTTCTGGTAAATTCTTCATCGGTTCAAGATACTTTAACAAATCCATAATAAATACCTCACTTTCTAAAATTAAAACAGCGTAAATTCAAACTGTGCACCATATAATTGGACGGAAAGAACGTCACTAGGAAAAGCGTTTTCGTCAAATAAAAAGATACGAATTTTATCATAATCTTTTGTAGTTCCATCGTCACGGTTAATAGTTAAAACCGCTGTTGTCTGGTGGTAAACCTTATCAGCGGTTTCATAGATACAATTACAAGTACAACGTGATTCTTCAATTATACATGTAATGTCATGCGTAAAAAGCACTGTATTAGCATCAAACGTGACAGGATTAGTAAAAGTGATACCGACAAAACCACGTTCCAAATCGCCTAAAGTTGCAACAGCATGACCATTTGTAATTGCAAACTTGATTTGATTATATGAAGGTATGCCAAGTTCACTTGAAATATAGAAATTATCTGTTGTTCTACTCATGAAATTAGCGCCATTTTTTGCTTTATAGATAGAATCAGCAATTGAACCTTGACCAATTCCATTAGGGTGGATAAAATCACTAGACATGACACCACTCCACCGTAGCGCCATATCTGCTCCGTATAAATTTTTATATGGTAGCCAAGTTGTAGCATAAGCGGTTTTGCAATTTATCCATTTTCGATATAATGCATGTGTCGTTATATTCTTCCATCCCGGTGTAGCAATGAAACTGATATAACAAACGGCATTTGGGACAAGTTTGCTAGCAGTTTTGACAAAAATAGAAATTGCATTAGTTATTGTATTGACTTCGTTAGCATGAAAAATATCATTCCAGCCACCGCCAACAATAATTGTATCACAATTTTCTATATCATCTGGAGACATTGAATTAACAACATTCTGCAATTGCATTAAAAAAGTGTTGCCATTTTGACCGACAGCAACAAAACCGCTACCGCCCTCATTTGATGAAAAATTTTTTCCGTCTGTAAAATATGTGTCTTTTAATATAGCAATCCATGATTTTACTGCTCCGTCTGGTGTATATCCGTCACCGTAACTGTCGCCAATTAAAATTGTATTTTTCGCCTTATCACTTTGTAAAGCGTTGATATCACTTTCAACGCTTAATGCCCACTTTTTAAAATCGGTATTCCAATCATTCAAACGGCTGATCAAATTCTGTTGGTTTGTGTATAGTGCGCATAGCTTTTGTAAATCCGTTAGGCAATCATCGAAAAGTAACGGGATTGTGAACTGTGTACACCATAAAAAATTCTTTTCCTCGCTATCTGGTGGATTGATAATAGGTATATTTGCCATATTTACACCTCACTTTCATAATTCTAAACTCATTATACCACACTTAAAATTTTCGTCAATCACCTAAAAAGCCCCAAAAAATTATGCTTCAGTTTATCACAAATTTCCGTCTCAAAATCCCAAACCGCTGTTGTGTAACTCTGTGCGTTAGTTGCCGCGTTGCCGCTTGAGCCGTGGTGAGTTGTCCTATCATCAACATGATTTTTTGAAACATTTGTCAAATAGTTATCATCGAGTAAATCTGTTTGACCTTGCGGCGTATCTAAAAACTTATGCCAATCATCGCTTACATGCTCACTTACGTTGTTTTCCGTCTCAAACATTTTCTCCGTGTTGTAAGCTTCAAACCGTGCTTTAAGCTTGATATTGAGTTCGGGCATAATTCTCGCCATGTCACCTCTCATGTGTTCACGAAACAAAAAGTCTGTCTCATAACCAATTTCCCACTCCAGAAAATGACGAATGATCATATCGTTAATAGGCTTTCTAAACTCCTCACTGAAAAGCGGATAATCGTCAAGCCCAAAAGCCGCAAAATCATAATTATCAAACAAGCTTTTCTTCGATTTCCTGTCATTTCCAATTTGCGAATTTTGCAAAATATCATAGACATGGAGCGTATAAGCCGCCCCCACATCATACCAATACTTATCATTGTCCAAAAAATTAGTGTCAATCATTGGAATTGTCATTATCCTCACCCTCACTTTCTTGAGCTTCTAAACCGCTGTTCTTAACTTCCTTCACTGTCTCTCTGTTTGTGTCCATGACACTGAATTGGTCAAGTAAACCAACATCACCAATATTTGAGTCATTAAACGTTGCCTTAACATTTAAGCCAAATTTTCTGTTGCATTGATCACAGAAATTTTGTCTCGCTTGTTCATAGGAATTTCTTAAAACCATAAGCGTAGGTGCATCTTGCATAACTTCAAGACTCGAAACTTGCGCAACTTTGCTTTGTGTTCTACCGTTAACACCCAACATAAACATAAAATCCGACATTAACATAGACTTTAACTGCTCAATATTTCCCGCAACAAATGGCGCGGGTGTCTGATATACAATTTGGCGTATATCATCATACTGACTTTTAAGCGGCGACATATCTCTTGTATAGACAACAGGTTTATGACCCGCAATTTGCTCATAGAGATTGGCAAACGTCAGCTCTTGACCATCTGGGGCATTTAAGATGGCGGGCGTGTTCTGTGCTTTTAAATTCACGTTTATGCACCTGTCGCATTCGTAAAGCAACGCGGCATAGTGTCGACATAAACCGTTAATAGAAACAACGTCATAGTCTGTGTAAGGTGACAAGCTAGCCGTCAATGTAGCAACTTCGCTCAAGTCTTTACTAACCGTATTCACGAACGTCTTACATTGATACTTTGTTGCACCGCCATACCACGTCTTAGTACTTGATGTTGTGCAATCTCCGACGACATAAAATCCATCTTCTTTCCAGAGTCCCCCCAACTTACCAAGTACAAAATTTTCATTGAGAATGTTATTGGCATGTCTGTAAACGTCATCGTCATCAAACGGCAACCCCTCAAAAGTCCAAGCGTCAACAGCAATCCTACGCAAAAAAGTATAATACAGACCGATAGTTAAAAGGTTTTCTGTCTGTGTATTCTGATTTTTGGTATTTCTTTTCAAATCTCAACACCTCACTTTCTAAATTCTACACGGAAATTGGTGTATTTATCACTCACCCTCACCCCTCACCCTCACCCCTCAACCCTCAACCTTCTACTTACATTTTACCAGATTGACCGTGATTGTCAATGCTCAATTTTCAGTGGCAAAACATTCGCAAAGTATTTTAAAGACCAATAAGGACAAAACATACTTCTAGCATCAATTCCCCCTATTGGTGGGGGCGGTGTTGTTGGTTGCACAACTTCAGTTGTACCGCTACCTGTTGCACTTCCAGCATTTCCACCAGCCGGATTGACAGGGGCTTTCGAGTCCGAGTCTGAAATTGTACCTTCACCAATTTGAATAACGCCTGTTTGGGACGCCATGTCAGCAAAGACGCGGTTGTACTGTGTATTTGTCCATCTGTCTCCGTCATAGTAACCAGTTTTAGCGTTTTGACGTGCCATGACTAGCTTTATCCAATCGCTTTCTGTCTCTTTTCCAGTAGTTCCAGCAAATATATCTTTGACAGCATCCCAGTGTCCACTATCACGAATTGATATACTTGCAGCTGTACCTACGGCATAAGCGCCAATGTTAGATACATCATAGCCCAAATGTTTTTGTATGTTCGTTCTAATAAGTTGATAGTAGTCGTTAAACATTGCCCAGTTTTGCATTTTTGAAAATTCGGCGAGGTGGTTGTTTGTATAGTCTATGAAAAGCTGTTTAAGCCCCGCGTTGTTGATAAGTGCGGGATTTTTTACACCCAAATCAATGTACGGTTGAAATCCACTGAAGAGGTTCGGGTACTGTTGCACACAAAATTGCATAAATGGCACTAGACCGTATTCATAGTCAAACTGATATCGCCCGTAAGCTTGCCCACCGTCACCGTTTATATACCAACCGCTATTGTCAGTATATTCTTTACCAGACTCGAAGTATTGCCAATTTATCCACATTCGCGCGCCTACTTGTTCATCTTCTTTCTTTTCTTCTGGTACTGGTTGATGTGATTCTGAATTTTGTACAACTACCGCTGTATGCCCAGGCATGTGTAAAATATCGCCAACTTGCAAGTTGTCACCTGTTGTTAAGTATTTACTGTCATACAATATGTCAAATAGCTCTGTATTCTTAAGCTGTTCTAATTCATTGTATGTGTTCATACTTGTACTAACGAAAATATTAAGGCAATTTAATACACATGCAACTAAAGCAGAGCAGTCAGTAGCGCACGGTACTTTAACATCTTTGGGTTTCCACCCGACTTTTCTACATTCATTTGTAAAAGTTTCCCGTCTATGTTGATTGTAACCAACATTTTGATTGTCGCATGATTCTATCATAAGTGTAGCAATTCCACGGGCAACGTCTGGACGGTTGCGAATACGTGCAATCCAGTCCCAACGCCTACCGTCTCCAGTTTGTGGAAACCAACCTGTTACACGGACTTCAAGTCCGTTTTGATCTCCGTCTCTACCACCCCATAAATTGCCGTTTTCATCTTTTGAAGCTTCACCAATATATGTTGCCATATCAACCGCCCTCACTTTCTGGAAAATGATTTTCAAGAATTTTGTCTGTGTGTTTATAGTTTCCGATACCGTGCCAAAACCACACACCACTGTCAAGGCGATTTGCCATGTATGCAATTGCGTTTTGCGGTGCGTTTTCCGCGGTGATGATTGCACCGCTTGTGTGTACGTAGTTGACAATTGGTAAAGAATCAATTACAATGTCGGCAAGACTGCCATTGTAGTTGTAGCCGTACATGCAAAAATAGTTGTTAAACTTTTTTATATCTTGCAATGACGGATAATACCACGCGACAGATATCATAGGGAAAAGCGCATTATACATTGCAATTGTACCTGTTGGGTTGCCAATAGTAAGGTCTGATTCCTCGAATTTTGCACCCAAATTTTCTGCAAAAGTTTCCGCGGCTTGAAGCTCACCTTTAATGTCAAGTGAAAAAAGATTTCCGATTGACGCAACACCAAAATTTCCAAAGTCGCGCATAACACCGCTGTTGTTTAACTGTGTAGTCGAAAGTTGCACACTATCCCACGTACTACTTGCAAGCGAATAGTCGCCATTAGTTCCGTTTCCGTATTGCTCTGGTGTTATAACGATACCGCCCAACTGCGATTGATTAGCCGCCCACTTGAATTTAAATTTTTTGGCAAGTAGTGCAGACTCATCAAAATAACGAAAATCATATTCTTTAGCACTTCCACCGCAATTGACTGTTAACTTGTTAAATTGTGGGGAAGTGTAAAGCTTATTCCACAAAGGTTTTTCAACAAAGGATTGCACCAACTCAACCTCTCCTGTTCTGTTGTCAACCTTATCAAGATTTTCGCCGCTTATGTCAGTGGCAAAAAACTTTGGCACGTGATAAGCTCCGATAATATCCTCTTGTCTACCACATTTTGCATACCGTTTAACCACCTCAAGCGCTTGTGTTCTGGAAAGCTTACTCGTGTTGCTTTGGACTATGCCGCCACATTCGCAAGGGTTGACAGATACCAACGAAAAGAAATTATTGATCTGCCCATAATCGCCCATGGCGAAATTTGCGATTGCCGCGTAGAAATCACTAGAACGGTTTTCGTAAGTGTCCGTGTTATTAGCGGTCATAAGGTAAACAGAATCGTCATCATCTTTTGAAAAACCGTATTCAGTTCTTGCAATTTCCCACCTATCAACTTGCGTTGGCTCTGGAAAGAAGTTAGCGAAAAGTCCGTCACTTGCTGGGTGCTGTCTCATGACCGGGGACGGATGGAAGGTGAATTTGTCGATGTAGGTAGCCCAGTAGTCAACAGATGTATTTACATATGTCAATTTATTGTTTACGTACTGATAATCAATGATATATGCAAATTCAAGTCTTGATTCATTTTGATATGCCATGTAGTTATAGCGTTTAATTTCATCTGCTCGAACAGGACAACGAAACGTCTGCCCCTGTCTTTCCCACGTTACATTATCGTAGCGTTTATATGGAAGAACGTTGAGAAGTTCTTTTAAAAACCCCTCAACGTTTCTTTCTGTTGGGATTAACAAATGCTTACCGCTGTCGTCAAATGGCGAATCAAACAAGTATACAGTTGTCATAAAATCCCCCCTTTATTTATGCCTGTTTACAAATTGCAACAGCATTTCCCCACGGTCTAATGCCGTATGTTTGCCAAACGTTCAAGTACTGATTCTGATACATCCCCGCGGTATTGTAGAAGTCACCACTTGTACTTAAGTTGTCGCGGTACTCGAAAGTATTAACATCCGCTAATACGGCTAAAATATTCTGATCGTCTGTAATGGTTTTCCAGTACTTTGTCACAGGATCAATTGCAGATTCAAAATCTAAGTAGCTGAAGTCTGGGAAAGGTGTCACACGTCCAACCAAGTCAGCTTTGCTCATGTTGAAAGCACCCGCTAATGTCTCAACGTTGCAGTTAACTAAAACGTCACTTCTTACAAACAAATAGAGATTTTCAGATGGTGTCCATGTAATAGCAGGTGTTGCATCTGCAATTCCCTGTGCGGTCGCGTATGCTTGATAATTGTTGAAGTTGCTACTTGCGTGAGTGATATCAAGTGCAATTTTCTGAATTGTCTTGATAAATGTAACAGATGAATTTGCAGGGTCATTATCGTCCCATGCAATTTCTTTCTTGATCACAACACCATTTTTTACAGAAGTCTGGATTAACTTCTTGATGAGGTTTTCTTCCTCGATTTCATTACCGCTGAAAAGACTTGTTACCATGCCTGTTACCATACTATCGAGCTGTTCCCATGAAGTAAAAGCACCTTCCATAAGTTCACGCGGGATTGTTACTGGAAACTGTCGCCTTCTGTTCTGTCTGAAATAGCAAGTTTTAACGTCTGGTTTTGTAACTTGTAAAAGCTTTTCTCCAAGAGAAATATCATAATCACGCCCCATGGCCGGATTGACGTAATTCATTTCAAGGTCTGTTCCAAGTGGAAAACCTTCCTTTTTCAACATTTCATACTGATTGGTATAGATCTTAGTTTCCACGGACTGAATGACAATCTTATTTACAACATAGTGTAAAAATTCATTCATGAATGGAGCATATTTGACGATTGGTGTCATTGCATGACTAATGGAAGTCGCCACGGTAACTTCACCTGTCGCGCGCATATACTCGTTTGAGGAATTTTTTCTTGCATCGTTAAAAAGATTGACTCCGCGCTGTGCGCTTGTCAGCGGTTTTGTTGTTTTTTCCATAATTTTCTACCTCACTTTCTATAACATTAACTATAATAGCTTAAAATATCATCGGTTGTGACTTCCTCTTTTTCTTCCTCATCTTCTTTAAGTTTTGTGGACGGAGAAATGGTAGTTGTGACACGGTTGAACAGCTCTAAGTTTTGTTTACTAAGTCTGTCGTTTTCCGTTTTCAGTGTTGCGTTTTCTGTTGCAATTGCCTTTTCCGCTTCATTTGAAGCTTTTGCCATGTCTAGCACATCTACAACGATTCTTCGCATTTCATCAACCGTCATGCCGTCTGGAATGTTTAAAGTAGTTACCATCTTTTCAATATCAATCATGCTTTCGCCCCCTCATAGTTAATATTTACAAAATGGAAACTGTGTTCCCACTCATATTCTGCAATTCTGCCTAAGGTGATTGTCTGTCCCTCTTTTGGCATATGTAAGAAAAAACCGTATCCAATGTCAATTCCTACATGTCTACCTTTGCCGTCAAAAGTTGTATACAAACCGTTACCTTCTGTACCTAGAAGCGGTGTTGTCTTATCAGCCCCGTCATGATAATGTCCCGTACTGTAATTTTCAACGCCTACGACAGCGGAAACGAAACCGCTGCAATCAAGTCCGATTTTACCACGCGAGAAAGCTTTATAAGCACTTAACTCCTGTGTTGTATACTTTGAAAAATAGGCGGGTTCGAGACTGATAAGTGTGTTCATCACTTCATCGGTTAGGACTTGCCCTTTTGCACCGTAAAAATATGCATATTCATCACGGTGATAAAACATATATAACGCCTTTTTAATTACTTCATAATACGTCATTCTTTCACACCACCTTCCAACTCTGTTTTAATTTCCGATATCATTTCCCTAAGGGAATTGATTGCATTTGTAAGCTCTTTTGTTTCCTCTTTGTGAACGTCTGTCTGATACTTGATATAGTAACAAAGAATCAACGTCATGCAAATTGGAAAGCCGACACTTGTAATCATTTGCGTAACTGCACTAATATCCATCATAACACCTCACTTCCTAAAAAGGTGGGCGTGTCTCCACGCCCGTGCTGACAGTTGCACAGCTACCCCGTTCTTCGCGGTCTGTCTGGTAGCCCCTAACTATAGTTTAACATATATTTAATTTCTGTCAATAAGTACTCGCTTGATTAAGTCATTGAATTTTTCGCTTGCCGCTTTTGAGCTTGCACAGATTTGTGACGTTCGTTTATAGTATAACATCCACTCAATCAATTTTCTTGTTGTCGGTAAATATAACTCATTTGTGAGTATATTGTTTTTTGATTTATATTTACCGTCTACAATTACCATTGGACAACGTTGTTTTTCTGGAAAAATTACTGTTATTCCAAAGTCTGCTATATAGACACGGTTGGTTTTAACCGTTAACTCTGCGTACCACTTCCATGATAAATGATTAAAAATGTCGGGGTATACTTCTTCTTGCCAAGCTCCATTTATAGTCATGTCATTTGTTTGGGACTCATAAACGGCTAAATGTTTTGACACGTGTGCTTTTTTTGGCGGTTCGGTATACAGAACACAAATTTTCAGTGCATCACCATCCTCAAGATTACGATTGAAAATGTAAACTTTTCCCTGTTCTAGTTTACGTGCATCAATGTTGTAATAATCAAACAGAGGGCTTTTGGGGTTGATACTGTTTGCACATGCTACAATTTTAACATCTTTTCTTCTTCTAACTATAGTTGAAAGCTGTTGACTATAACCTTTCAAAAATTCATTTCTGGAAAGTGGTATAATTGTAGTATTGTCAACATCTTCGATAAATTCATCTAAAAATATAGTTTTAACGCTATCGTATCCATTACCTTTGTATTTCATCCATGAAGCTATTGAAGAACTATAGCCACATGGTGAGTATACCCATTTATTGTTACGTCCTAATTCTTGTTTGCGGTAAACACCACTATAGTAATTCAAGTTCGCTTCTTCTTTCCATAGCGTTTTTTCAACATACGGCTTGATGTTGGCGACTGCACCCCATGCTCTACCACGGATAAGATAATCTTCGCGTGTACGCATGTATACAAATTGCGCACCAGTCGCGTTATAGTCGTCAAACAATCCCTTAAAAACAGAGTATGTTTTACCAGCTGAACGTTCACCAAAAACAATGTAAACATCAGCGTTTAAAGTATACAATGATGGAATGTTTATATAGGTTTCGTCACCTACTGTTATATAAAGATTTTCAATTTCCATGTTATTCTCCTATCTTTTCTAATATTATTGGTGATAAATGTTTGGTTTTTACCGTAAACTTATCTAAACGTTTACTTATATCTACATCTGTATTTTCTTTCTTGCCGTCTTTTGTTATTATAGTCGGCTTGATGCTATACACGTCTATTCCAATCAAAGCGCCATATTCGGGCGATATTGTCAGCGTATATGTAGTATCTTCTATCCATGTGCCGCCATTGTCGTAAGTTTCGATTGCGTTTGTAGTTGGGTGGGATATCGTACGCCCAGATACATCTTTATCAAAAGTTGTAAAAATTTCAAAATCTTCGATTGATGAAAGATAATTTACAGCTTTCTTTGAGAGTCCCGACACAGTCATATACAATTTGTTATCAGTATCTTGATATATATATTTCTTCGCGCCAAAAGTCTTAAATTTCAACCATGCACCTGTTTTTTCAGTTTCCCAGTCAAAAAATCCTAATTCTGGTAGTTTATAATCTAAACCATAGCGTTTTATTGCTAAGTCTATTTTATATTTTGCATAGTCATTATACCCGTTTATTACGTCTATACATTCTTCTCGATTGATAACTTTTGCACTGTCTGTGTCACAGTAGAGCACGTTTCTATCAATCTTCGATACTATATCATGCATTAAATGATAACGTGTCCACGCGGGAATGAAAACACCAATTTGATAAGGTAAGAAACTTCTAAAAGATTTGTAAAATTTTTCAAGCTGTGCGGAAATTTCCTCTTTGTTTGTGATAGCACAGTGGTCTAAAGTCCACTCCGTGCCGTCAAGTGTAACAACATCATGAATAGGGTCTTGAACAAACATACCATAAAAAGAATTTACGCGGTTTTTTGCTTTTGCGTAGTTTAATTCTTCGCCTTTTACATGTTTTAAACTTTGTTTGTTGTTGTAATACTTTAACATGGTACAAACAATTCCAGATGGTAAATAGTCAGCTCTACAATAGTAACATTCATCTACTCGAATTGCATCAATCTTGTACATTCGCAAAATGATAGCAAGATCGAGGCTAGTACATGTTGTTTTAATCATATCTGCCTTAAAAATTCTACCATTGTCCAAAACACTATCACTTGATACTTCGCAATGTGATGATGAAAGATAAGTCATTGTACCTCTTGCGCGAACGTTCTTTGCTGTGATTGTACAAATAAATAGGTAATTGTCTGTGTTAAGTAAACGTTTTAAGTCATAAATATTCGCATTTGGTAAACGTTTAAGCGGTGCGACTGGAAATTTCTCTGTTGCGATTGCGAACGGGTACGCACTACCAAAATCATAACTATCAACGTTTTCCATGATTTGCCCCGCGTACATGTAATTCGCATGAGTATAGCCACCCATGAAAGCTTTTCGACAAATCACGTACCTGTCATAGTCAAGTGAAGTGTTGCGAAACATCTTCATCCATTTGGAATCTTTTTTCATGATAGCTCTTAATTCATCACGTAAGAAACCAGTATTTGTATATGGAAATTCGTAGAACGGTTTATTTTCCTGTTCTTCGAGTTGGTGGATTTTCGCCACCATAATTTCAACATCACGGTATGTATAGCGCTCTTTGTCTTGCGGCAACGTTTCGCCCGGTTTTACGATATCTTTATAGTTCATTTCAAGCTTTTCAAGTCCCACGTCTTTTCCACATGCCGCAAGACCTTTATTCGTGAGTTTGTAACTACATCTAAACTCTAAAACATCGTCTATGATCAAATAGAGAGGTTCGTGTGTGTCCATGTAAAAGCCGCCCGTCATGGTGTGTCCCTCAAGATTTCTTATTATTGCTTCCATTTCATAGGAGAGGTTGTGTACGTATACGATGAGACGGTTTTCGCCTTGAGTTGCAAATGTTTGATATTGGCTATGCAAGTAATCATATAAATTTGACCATGATGAACACGTTTTATAGTTGTAGTCGCTATCCATTACTGACCAATGCCATGTATAGATTATGTCGCAATCTTCTGCTATGTTTTCATGAGTCGTTTCAATGTCAAAACAAAGAAACTTTTTACAATATGAAATTTTTTCTTTTCGTTTTGCCATTGTCTACACCTCTCTTAAATGTCGTCAAAATCTTGATCAAGAGATAACCACTCTCCGGAACTACCTTCACGTTGTACATCTAAAAACCATGCATCAAGGTCAACATCTTCGGGATTCATTGCCACTAAACCATCGAAACCACTACCTAGTGTATTTCCAGCCCAGTTAGCATAAGCAAGTAGCTGTTCACTATCATACTGCTCACCCTCATGAGCTGATTGCCAAGCACCCATATATGTTGTCATTTTCTTCCAATCTTCAAAAGATAGGTTTTTGAGTTTTGGGTGATTCTCTATCATTTTCTGGTATGCTTTATTTTGTAGCTGTCTATATCCCGTGTAAGTGGATTGTTTAGCATTTAATATCTCGATAGCGGTTGATACTTTTTTCTGAATCGCTTGCAAGGATAAACCTTGATACTTAATGTCAAACCCTTTATATCTATCATAGATAGGATTTATTTCCCCAGTATAACGTTTACCGCGTTCGCTAAAATATTCTCTAAGGGTTGCAAGTCTGGTTTGTGCTCTTTTGCCTAATGTTCTAAGCAACAGAAGTGATTCATCTTTTGTGTAGTGTTTCTTGAGCAAGACATACTTTCCATTAGACACGTCATATAAAATCCCTTTTGCACGTTGAACTTCGCCAACACGCTCTTTTTGCTTACTTGCCATACTCCTCTACCTCTCTTTCTGTAAAAGGCTCGATGTAGCCGCTTGCTATTGCGCTTTGAATCATTTCTTCCGCTGTCATGTGATAGAGTGGAGCGTATACATCGAGTGATTCTCTAACTTCTCTGTAATACTTGAGTCTCAAAACAGGTGTTTTAATATCATCAAGTGCTCTCAAGACAATAGCGTGTTGAAGTTCTAATAATTGGCTTTCTAAATACATATTCAATACCTCACTTTCATTTTTGTTCTTTCAGTTTGACATATAAATATGAACAAATATAAGATATTTTGTAAACAAATTGTTAACATTATGTATTTATAAAAGGGACTGTTTCCAGTCCCCTTATTGATGTAAAATGAACAAACTTGATTAGCTTCCGTTCTATTATTTGGAGTCAACCGCACTGTTGACCGTTTGCCGCGTTTAAAAGTTTCTTACCATAATTTTAAAGAATGTCTGTCCAGAGTTCCTTGAAATACCTGTTGTACATTCAATGATAAAATCATGCCCATCTGCAATAGCATCCGTTAACAAATCGGAAATCTTGTCAATTTCACGTGCAACACCTGTTGCGTAAATGCCAAAACCTTCTTCAGTTTCCATACAGAGATAGTAAGTGATTTTCCCTGTTACATCATCAGTACCAACTACAATTCCTAAAAGCTTACCAGATGGTTTTGCGTCCTTCGCAAGTGCTGTTGTACCATTGATTTTTACGAGCTTTACGCATTTTTCGTCTCCAGATACTAGTTTGAAATTCTTCATAATTTAAAATCTCCTTTTTGTGTTATTTGTTTGAAGTGTAATGTTATGTAGTATTTGATCAAATAGATTATATTGCGTGTTGTGTTGATCCTACGGCGGTAAACCAGATAATGATATGATACAATTACAGAGTTCGCAATTTATAAAAGTTTCTATAGTGCGTGTTACTACCATTATTAAAAGTAAAGGTATAGTAAATCTCTGTCTCCGTTTCCACTCTCTGTAAAGTTCCACGTATCTGATTTGTGTAGTACCCTTCACACAACAGCGAATTGTTGAGGTCATAATAATTGATTGTACCATCTGCCAATGTCTCCTTTATAGTTGTGCGTTTGTCTACAAAGTTAATACGTGCTCCTGTTGGTACGTTTACACGTCTGATTTGTTTTCCCATGGTCAATCCTCGTTTTCACCTGTTTGCTCGAAAATTGTGTAGTTCGTTGCTTCTGTAATTTCTTCGGGTGTAAGAATGTCTTTGAGGTTTTCGCCCTCATTATCAATGATTTTCATACATCTATTGAAATCATTTATTACACTACCCCACCCTAATTTAATTGATGCAAAATCACCATCACCAATATTTGAAATAATGAAACGATTGAAATTATAAAGTCCTATACATACCGCGTTAGCGGCGATTTTCTCCATCATCTTTTTTAACCTGTCGTTTTTACACTCTCTTATAGTACGCCCACATTTTAAACATTCCCCCGCTTCTTTAATCAATCTTACCATTTCTTGTTTCTGTTCATCTTTCATTATTTCAATCCTCACTTTCTTTGCTCTGTGTTCTTATCTTTGTTACATGTATATAGTACCACGGTTTGATTTTTTGTCTACTGATTTTTTTTAATTACATGTACGAATTTTATTGATCTTTTATAGTTCATAGTTTGTTAATAATTGTGACATGATTTCTTCATACTTCCACACGTTACCACTTTAACGCGGTGAAGTTTAACACTTTAACGTGCTAAAGTATCAG
>ERZ791729.612-NODE-612-length-16586-cov-3.215655_pt1 | contig 16586 bp, 10 predicted proteins | sample MGYA00510043_ERZ791729 | MGnify/ENA primary metagenome ERZ791729 (study PRJEB30046, sample SAMN00715149) | human gut metagenome | study: EMG produced TPA metagenomics assembly of the A metagenome-wide association study of gut microbiota in type 2... | reverse complement strand
CTGGGCGGGGGGGGCGTTGGGAGGGTTTTTGCATGTCCATTCAAACCGCCCTTCTTCATGCACGCGGCAAAGAGGCTTTGGCTGGCGGAAACGTACGGGGCGGAGAAGGGCCTTTTTATGGGATTCAGCATATTGAGTCTTCCGTCGGATGAAAGGAAAGAGATAATTTGACAGGCGGGAGGACGGAATGGATGCAGTTGCAGACTTTTTCCGGCAGTCTGAACGGCTGGTTGGAGAAGAGGGTATCCCCTGCTTGTGATAATGTCCATATCGGTGGAAATGGGGCCGGGTATTCATTTTCTTTTCTTGCCGAGGGGCAACGCGGAGGAAGGGCCGGAAGAAACGCATGAGAGGAAAAAACAGACTCATTCCTGCCACCGTGAAAATGCCTCAATTTATTTGAAACCAATGTACTAGGCCCGTTAAAACAGCGTGCATTCATACAGGGGAATAATGAAGGTTGGAACTGATGCAACGCATCATTTCATTACAACTCAACGATTATCTGTATGAATGAATCCATATCAAATTCTCCGCAGCCTGATCCTGTGGAGCAGCCGGGAATCATCTTTTTCATTCCCTGCAAGGCAAACAACGCTCCTCTGCTGGTGGAAGCTGTACAGGGCATCCGCCGTGCCGTTCCGGAAGCGTCTGTCATTATTCTGGACGATGACCGGGCACGCTGTCCCCAAACCGTCAGGGAAGTGCTGAGGAACATGTCCGTGGAATGGAAAGTGCTGAAGAAAACTGATACGTCCTCCGAACATGCGGCCGCTATTCTGGCTCTGATGGCTCAGGCTGTGCGCCATGAACATGATGTGCTGGTGCGCACCAAGCCGGACAATCTCATTCTCCATGCCGGTTTTTTAAGGGAATTTGCCCGTTCCGAAGCGGGATTATCCGGAACCTGTCTTCGGTCCGGCCTGCTGTGCAATGAACTTTATGCCCTGAAGCCTGCTGTGCTTCGGGCCATTCTCCAGCATCTGGAGCAATCCTCCTCCGTGATGAAATGTCCGGAGGGCGCCGTCATCCTGGGAGCGTTTACCGCCCTGTTCCCGGATGGGGCCCCACTCCTCGCCAGGGCATGGACGCGAGGAACCGGAGGCCCCCTGTGGGGGCATTACAACTGGACGACCTTTCCGTCTGCGGAATCCCTGGCGGACATGGACATGATCTCCATGAGCCGGCGTTATCAGGACAAGGTGGCGCGCCGCGCCCGCATCTCCGTCATGAGATGCCTGCGGAACGCCATCTGTAACCGTCCTGTTTCCGTGGACCGTCAACCTGCCGCCTGAACCTGACCCAAAGCATCTGCCGGGAATGAAGCCGGGGAAATTCCATGGCGGCGTTTTCCCTTATTCCCGGCAGGTGCCTCAACGACAATAAAACAATGAAAGAAATTAATGATCAGTCATCCGCTCCGGAACAATCCGGAGAAATGCCCAGCCACCCCGTGACATTTGTCTCCAATGATGAACCGTCTCCGATGCCGTGGCCCAATACGTGGTACCCTGTCACTCCCATAGAGCCGGAGACGGAATACCCGTGCCCGTGTTCCGAGGGCGACTCCGGTACAGGAAGTACGGACAACAACAGCGTGGACTTCTCCATAGAATTCGGACGCTTTCCCAAGTGGCCGGAATTGAGTGGAGGCCGCCTGATGCTGAACCTGAACATGATGGATGCCGGGTTATGCTGGGGGACCGCTTTCCAGTACGAGCACATTTCCCAGCGCCGTCTGGAAGTGGCTGAAACCCTCAATGCATCCATCAGCCGCCCGGAAGAACCGGAAGACGTTTCCCGGGCGGTGGTGAAGACGGAAAAAGGATTTCCGCGTTATTACAGCTTTGCCTCTCCAAATATTTCCGGGGCAGAGGTTCTTGGCGGTAGCCAGATGTTCCAGGACAGGATGCGGCGCGTTGTGGTGGATGGCGTTTCCTATCTGGAAGAAGTTCAGGAAAGCGGCATGACCATGCGCTTCCGCCCCAATTCCGCCTTATTTGATCATATCGTGACGCCGCGCGGTGTGAAAATCACCTTTGCTGAACTGGCCGCGGAGCTTCAGGTAGTCAGGCAGGATGTCTCTGACGAACCCGGCAGTGCGGTGGAAACCTTCAATTCCCTTTCCCTGTTCATGCTGAAGCAGGTGTGGAACAAGACGGACGGCTTGCTGGACCTGAGCGATGTTCAGAGCATTAGATGGTATGCCACCGCAGACGTGACGGGGCGGCACAACGATGGCACGTATATCATTCGCAAAGGAGCTGTTCCCATCAAGACATGGAAGCTGTCCTGGACGTTCGCGGATACGGAGACGATGGTTGCCAGGGCTGTGGATGAAGAAAATCCGGAAGTGACCCAGATGCTGTTGCAGACATTCCGTATTGAAGAACCGGGAGGTTTTATCAGCGAATGGCGCGCGGGCCTTTACCCGGATGACCTGACCCTGGTGAAAGGCGAGGGGGATGATGCCATCAGCATCGTCACCAGATGCCTTCCGGCGTCCGGCCATGAAAACCTGGTTGCCAAGGATATTAACGGACAGGCCATGGTGGCGGGAGGGTACTACACGGACAAGAAGGAAAAATTCAAGTATGTGTACAGCGGCGTGGCCGGAACCGAGCATGCCGTGCTGTGTTCCGCAGAAAAGGAAGTATACCAGCGCCGTTTGTACGGGGACGTCCTTATCTCCCGCACGGAAGGATATGGAACCCCGCTGGAAAGAACATGGACGTACGGATACGGCAGCGATCCTTCTTCCCCCAATTATGGCAAACGCATCAGGGAAACGCGCCCGGACGGAGCCGTGGTGGAGATGGAGTATGATTCCAACGGGAACGTGATTCAACGGACGGAGCCGTGGTATGGGGATATTTCTATGAGAACTTCCTATTCATATGCAGATGAATTGTTCAATGACCGGAGAATTTCTCAGGAGCTTGTAGAACTGGTATCTCCTCAGAGGACCGAATGTCTAGAAAAAACACAGTACGAATACAATAAGACGGAACAGGTTTATTCGAAAACCGCCACACGCACCTATCTGGGTTCTACAAATGTGGGTGTTCTGAATTCGGTAACTACGGTTGAGGAATGGTACACAGCTCATGACTGCATGTATGTGCCAGGACGGTTGAAATGCAGATATCAATATGAAAACGTGCAAGATGTGGATAATCCTGATATAGTAAATAATGGAGAAGCCAGAAATATTTCACGTCGCGAATATTCTGCCTGCAGTGATTATGGCGCTGTTTGGAAATGTACAGAGGATGACTATATAGATGTGGCGGATTCAGAAAAGTCCTTCAGGATCATTCGCTATTATGCAGAGAACGGAGATGAAATTGCTACAGACCATCAAGTTCATTTATATTCGCCGGGATTTGTCTCCATTGACTTTCGCCGGATGTCCTATGATCCTTCACATCGTTTGATCCGGACAGATTACGCCAATGGCTTGTATTCCATGATGGAATGGAGTTGTGCGGGACCATTGTGGGAAACAGATGTAAGAGGGCTGCAGACGCGTTATACCTATGATGGGGCCAAACGTCTGGTGTGTGTGGAAAGGGATGCTGCCGTGGCTGTGGAAAATTGGAATGATGTAGATATGAATGCCGTTTGTCCGGATAGTATAACGGAAACGGCATACGACGGGATGGGGAGGATTTTGTCAGTGAGCCACTCCATAGGGGACAGGAAAACGACGGTTTATTCCCAATATGATTTACTGGGAAGAGTCACTTCCCGGACGGATAAGATGGGGCGAACCTCCCTTTATTCTTATTCCCAAGACGGATTGACAATGACTGAAACAACATCGCCCGGAGCTACGCTGGTGACCAGGAAGGCGCCTTCCGGCCTGGTTGTGGAAGAGTCCGGCACAGGACGGGAGGCGCGTTATTATGAATATAAGGCGGACTGGTCCGGGATTTGGAAATATATACGCCGTCTTTCCTCATCCGGAGATATGATAGAAAATATTCTGGAAAATGCAGATGGCAAGATATTGAGAATTTTACATTCTAACGGCGCTGTGATGGTAGACCAGTACAACGCCGAATATAACGGATTCGGGCAAATAGTATGTGAATGGCAAAAGAATGAATGCCCGTTGTGGTACCATTATAATAACAGAGGAGAACTGACGGGATGGATGAGGAGTTGGAATGACTGGCCTGATAATTCTCCATACAGGTATTCAGTGGTTTCCCGTTATACCCGCCTGTCTTTTCCTCCTCCCGGATTGTCTGCTTCAGCGGTAAATGCTGTCTGGCGTATGGACTACGTACAGGCTATTTGTGAGGGATTGGATGCTGACCTCGAATATACATATACATTAGTCTCCAGAACGGACAGTGCCCTGCAATCTTTGGAGTCAGTCGTTATGAGGGAGAGGCTACCGGAATACCGTTCCATTTGGGAAAAAGTTTACAATGAAAACGGTAATATACGTGTTCTAAGGGGACGGAAGGGATGTGACAGGGAAGAGGAAGAAGTCATCCTGAACGGGGATACCGTACGCCTGATACAAATAGATGGGACAATGACCCAGTACAAGCGTACTTACAGTATGACCGGAGATATGCTTACAATCCGCGATGCCCGTGGTAAAGACATGACCATCGTCAACGATGCCACAGGAAGGGAAACAAGCCGAACGGACCAGGACGGAGAGACGACTACTACCTCCTATGATGCGGTTACAGGACTGCCAAATTGTATTGTAACTCCTGATGGCAAGCAGACATGGTTTTCCTATGATTTTCGTGGACGCTTAGTGCAGCAGTATGGAACGGCTGTCCAGCCCATCAAATGGGAATATGATGCCATGGACCGTATTGTGGCTCTGCATACCTATCGTGCATCAGGATCTGTTCTGGATGCGATTCCATCCTCGGATTCCGATATCACACGCTGGACTTATGGCCCTGTGAGTGGACTTCTGGTGAATAAGACTTATGCGGATGGTTCCATGACTTCGTATTACCATGATGACTGGGGGCGTCTGGGAACTCGCATCCAGTCCCGCGGAGTGACGACGGAATACCAGTATGATACTGTATCAGGAAAAATAGCTTCTATAACGCATAGTGATGGAACTCCATCTGTGTCATTTTCCTATGACAGGATGGATCGGTTATCTTCCGTCCAGGATGCATCCGGAACACGTTCCTTTTACTATTGGGATCTTGAAGATATTGCCTACGAACAAACTTCTGGCATGGTAGCAAGCCTGCTTGAGTACCAGCGTGATTCTTTGGATCGTTCGTCCGGATATACGTTTTCTCTGAATGGAACAACGGTACAGCAGGTCGCTCTGGAATATGATGTCGCAGACCGCCTTTCTGCAATGTCGCTTAATGGTTCATCCTTTACGTATGGATATGATTCGGCTACGGGCTGGCTCGACAGTTTGACCTATCCGAATGGATTGGTTAGAAACACAGTGTTTCATGCCAATCTTCCTTTGCCGGTGTCCCTGACTTACGTGAAGGGAACTTCCTCCATTCCTGCGCTCAAGCACGCCTATACGTGGGACAGTATGCGGCGTCCTTCCGTACGGGAAGACTATGTGGGTTCAACTGCTCTTTCCCGTCGCCACACATATAGCTACAATGCACGAGGGGAATTGACGGAAGACACCATGAACGCGGGAGGAGCCTTCAGCTATGACTATGACAATATCGGCAACCGCCAGACGGCGGCAGAACAGGGCATTTCCAGTACCTATCAAAGCAATAGTTTGAACCAGTATGCTACTGTGACACGTTCAGGAACAGCCTTCGCACCTGTGTATGACTCTGACGGTAATCAAACGAGTGTGAACACTTCCACAGGAATATGGTCTGTCCAGTATAATGCGGACAATCGTCCGGTGGTCTTTACACAGGGAAGCAAAAAGGTGGAATGTGTGTATGACTATCTTGGCCGGCGTGTGGAAAAAGTGGAATATGATGGAAATAACTTGACCAGACGTACAAGATTCGCGTATATGGGATATCTAATGGTGGCAAGCATGGACTGCACGCAAAATACCTCCAATCCGCCCTTGCTGGGTACGTGGTTCTGGGATCCCTCTGAATCGGAGTCGACACGGGTATTGGCGATGTGCACGCACAATGCGGACAAGAGCGTGGCCACCACCCGTTATGTGGCGCACGACCTGCTCAAGAGCGTAAGCGCTCTGTTTGACTCCTCGGGAAACCGTCAGGCGAAGTTTGAATATACTTCCTATGGGGAAATATTGACATCAGAGGAAGTATATTCTTCCAGCATGCCGTTTCTCTATTCCAGTGAGTACCGGGATGAAGACCTTGGTCTGATCTACTACAATTACCGTCACTACAATCCTCAGGACGGAAGATGGATTTCCAGAGATCCTCTGGAAGAACTGGGCGATGAAAATCTGTATAGATTTGCAAGGAATAATTTAACCTATGTAACAGATATTTTAGGATTAAATTGTGAAAAAGCAGATCCTTTCACTCAAGAAGCCGAAGTTGGACATCGAGTATTCGGTTTTTTTGATCCTGTAGGAAAAGAAGATGAATTGGGGTGCATTCGCAAAGACCAGCTGGAGAAATTAGATAAAACCATAGAGAGAATTAATAATATAAAAGATAAATGTGGGAATAAGTGTTATCAAATTACCCTAAATAAGAAGCCTTTGAATCCTAAAGGTGTCAGGAATTTACCATTTGGATGTGATAAAGCTATTTTGATGTCTCATAGTAAAGGATATCCTGATGCATTTTCGATACAATTTAAATATTATAATGGATATTTACCAAGCTCTGAGTTAAAACCAAACGTAGATGTAATTGGTTGTCATCTGGCAGGTGTAAGGGCTCACAAAGGAAAAGATGCAAGAGGAATACCGACAAATTTTCCTAATAGACGAGGAGGTGTAGGGAATAGAGTGTTAGTAAAAGCTGCGGCCATGGAAAAATTAATTGAGAAAATTGAATCTTTAAAAGAAAAGGATTGTTGCCCTAAAATAACAACTGTTCTATTAGCAACAACGGACGATGAAATTCATAGAGAATTACCGGAAGAAAATAGGAATGATACCAGATATGTTGGATGGGCTCTTTAATGATAATTAAATACTAACATTATAGATATCGAATAAATATAATATTAAGAATTCTATATGAAAAGATTTTTGATTTTTGCGATTCTTATTTTAGTGGGTGTAGTGGGAGTATTATTTATTGTTCTAAAATTGGGAGAGAGCTTCGAGACTTCCACGCCTTTTATATGTTTCACTGATTTTGAAAAGAGAGGAGGATCTACGCATGCGTATGTTGTTTATGCAAGACATTCCTTAGGGAATGGCGAAAAACGCCGAACGGTTACGTTACCTGAAAATGCGACGACAAAAGATTTTTATGATATCGTAGCACAGGCGGCTCTTAATAACGAATGTGTGGAATTAGATTTTGTACACACAGGAAGCGAAGGGAGTATTTATTTTGTTAATTATGCTGTAGGAAGCAACCTGATTGTTGACACTGCCATGGATTATTTATCTGAGCCTGCTTATATAGAAAAGGATGATTCCGGTTTAGAAATTTTTAGATTGAATTGTTATCACGATCACTATATAGCCAATGGTAAAATAAAGAATTACGATGATATTTTAAAAGAATTAAAAAGATTAAATAGGAGACATGTTCCGTTTTGTGCCTTGGTATCGTTTGAAGAGGTCATTCCATTGAAAAAAATATGGAATCTGTTGTGCGCTGTCTATGGGTATTCCGATAGCCGTGTTTATTTGCTATTGCCCCAATATGGGAGCGAAGGGAAGAAAATTATAAAATAAATTAGACCGTCTTCATTCTATTATGCATATGGCTTTATTTTTACTTAGACTGTTATATAATAGATTGGAAATTTATAAATGGTTATTGATAAATTTATTATTTAAATCGATGGGGTTTTCAAGAATCATATGATAATTATTTGAAAAGAAAAAAATGATAGACTTGTTTCATTTAAATATTAAGAAAATGTGATTATCACTATGATGTCTTCTATTTCTAAGTTTTTAATATAAAGTAAATTATACGCCGAGGTACATATGTGCCTCGGTTTTTGTTCATAGGGAGCTCAGTTGATGGGAACGAGCATGGATTGCCTGTCCTACACCTCCAATTCATTTTTATTTGGCAAACAGCTTTGGTGCTTTCTGAACTGGGGTAAAGCGGGGTTTGGGGTGCAAGGTACAACGCGAACAGGGAAGAAAAGGCAAGTGGTTCCTAATGTTATTCCAGGGGCTATGGGTTATTGGCCATTGTGTCAGGATAGACTATCAATGCTATTGGAAGAGAGGGAGATGAGTATCGATTCCCTTTTTAAATCGTGCTGCCTTTTGAGGAGAGCTGTTTTTGTCCTCTTGCCTGTGGTCTTGTGCATGGGATGGTATGTATGGACTTCATGGAAGGATTGGTTTCGCTGGCATGGGTCCGATACTTGAAGCGTTTCTTCCGGGGAGCGAATCGTGTATGAAGATTGAGGACTATTCACGGAAAGCCTGTTTGGTTCTTGAAAAGCGAAGAGGCTTTCGCTGTCTGTTTTTAAAATGGTTTGAGGTTCTTTCTGCTTGTTAGGAAGGAATGTTTTTTTACTTTGGGTGAAAGTGGCCGGGAATAGAAAAAGCAGCTTGACCTGCCTTCTCCGATTGGCTATAGGGAGGGGCCAAGTGGAAGCTCCCTTAGAAAGCTCTCTTGAGACCGTCTATAAAGGATTGCCGGTTTTTTAAATGCCGGGAGGGGGAAGAAAGGTCTGCTGCACAGGATTCTTCATGAACGCCAGAAGCGTTCTGGATATGGAATATTTTGCTTTTTTCTTTATTGCATAGTTTTCTAATATTGCTTTTTTTGATGAAGTTGCGCTGTTTTCTAACATTTTTATTCTAGGCCCGTTTGATTTTATATATATAGTTTTTGGATATTGTATGAATATTTGCATGTCCATCTATAGATCAATCGAATTGCGGAAGAATACATCCGGAAGTTATAAGGTCAGACTAACCATTGACCGGGGGAGCAAGTTCTGCGGCGCCAGGAAGTCGCTCGGTCTTGGCACCCATCAGGAGGATTGTGCGTTAAGGCGCGCCTACCTGATGCGGTGCTTATTGTTCCATATGGGATGGTTTCCCGGTGGAAAGATTGCCGTCAGGAATTCCGCGGAATGCGGTATTAAGGAGGTTGTGTGGGACAGCATGGACTGCATCGGAGATTCCGGAATGTTCAGGCTCACCGGAAGGGGCTGCCGCGTCGCCACGGATGAAACGATGGCCATCTGGTTTCAAACGAATGGAGATGAGGCAGTGCAGTGTCTTCGTTTGCTTATTTCCGGATGGAGAATAGATGACCGGGCGGGTGACCTGAGGGTTTTGATTCAGGGATTACAGCATTGCGCCTCGGAACAGCGCCAGCATCCCTGCCGGATTTTGAATATTGAAATCGGGTCCGGTTCCATGATGGCAGCGCGGGACGAGTGTGTATTGAAGGGCTAGGGAGCTGGACCGTTCCGGTTAAGTCGATTTTCAAGAGGGTTTTCTGAACGGTCGGAATTGCTTTTAACATATAACGAATAAGAACATATGGATTGTTTTGAAGAACGGCGGCAGGTTCTACTGCAGGAGCTGGCCGCCCTGTCCGGGGAGGGGGCTCTGTACGGTTTTTTAATGCGCCAGGGGGAACAGTTGCCGCCCTTTGCGGAGGAATGGAAAACGGAAGCCTGCCTCCTGCGGGGATGCCAGTACCGGGTATGGCTGCGGCTGGAGCTTGCAGGCGGTCTGGTGCGGATTGATGCCGATAGCGATTCCCTCATCAGCCGAGGTTTGATGGCTCTGTGGGTGCGTCTGTTTTCCGGACTGAGGCCGGGAGAAGTGCTGGCCGCAGAGACGGATTTCCTTCATCAGGGTGTTCTTGGCGGCTGGCTGATTCCTTCCCGGGCGAATGCCCTGGGCAATATGGCCTCCAGAATCAAGTTGGGCGTGCTGCGGTTGAAGCAGGAGGCGCGGAAGGAGGCCGCAGTGTCTGGCTCTCCTTCTTCCCTGCCGGAGCTTTCCTTGGAGCCTGTTGAACAAGGCCCGTTGCGGCAGATGGAGATGTCCGGCAGTTCCTGTCATGATGACCGCAAACAGGAAAAAGAGTTCCAGCGATAGAGTTATTGATGATGAAAAAGAAAGCAAGCATTCACGTTCATTTGTTCGTTTATTCGGGAGACGCCGCCCTGGTCGGGGAGAATCTGCTGTGTGTCCGGCATGCCCTCCCCGGAGCCCATTTGGTCGTGATTGACGACGGGCGCCATCCTTGCCCGGATGAGGTGAAGGCGCAGGCGGAGGAACTGGGGGCGGAATGGCGCGTGTCCTTTTGGGAAAGAGGCGGCAATTTGAGGGGGAAGGCCTGTATTGAAGGGATACTGGGGGAGATGCTCCGGAGCATGGACGATGAAGGGGATACCCTGGTGAAGATAGATGCGGATACGGTGATGGTGTCGGGAGATGATTTGCTGCGTTTTGCCAACCGGAGGGAGATGGTGTTCTGGGGCAGCGGTTCCGTGGAACAGCGTGTTTACGGCTGCCTGTATGCCTTGAAGGCGTATGCGGCCGTAAAAATCCGGGAGTATGTTCGCGGGCTGGAGCTGCTGCCGGACGCGCCGGAAGATATTGTGATAGGCGCCAGCGCTTTTAATTTATATCCTGGAGAGGAACGGCACATGGTTTATGCTCCCTTTGGTCCGGACGCGCCGGACAGCGGGTGGACGGCGTATTACTGGGGACGTTATCCGGAGGTGAAGGGTTACCAGCGTTTCACCATGGTGACGACGGGCAATCCTCCTCCGCAGCCGCTGGACAAGCGTCACCGTTTGCCCGTCATGAAGAATTTACGGCAGATGGCGGATATCCGGCGGCGTCTGACGGGCGCCGGGCACGGTTTATAGGAAGGGATTTCTGTCTTGCCGTTGGCGTGGTTCCGGATGCAGGAAGCTCTTTGAATGAAAAACCCCCGGATGGAAGTTTTTCCATCCGGGGGTTTGTGTTTAAAGATTCCGGTTATTTTTTAGCGGGCAGTTTCACCTGGATGTGAATGTCGCGCAATTGCCGCTCTTCCGCAGCGGCGGGGGAGTCGCTCATCAGGTCCGCTCCGCGATTGTTTTTCGGGAACGCGATGACTTCACGGATGGATTCCGCGTTGCAGATCATCATGACCAGGCGGTCCAGGCCCAGCGCAAGGCCGCCGTGGGGCGGAGCGCCGAAGCTGAAGGCGTCCAGGATGTGGCCGAATTGTTCGCGGGCCTGTTCCTCCGTGACGCCGAGCGCCTTGAACATGGCGGATTGCAAGTCGCGTTCATGGATTCGGATGGAGCCGCCGCCCAGTTCCGTCCCGTTGAGCACCACGTCGTAAGCCTGGGCGCGCAGGTCTGAGGAGAGTTCTCCCTTGAGCAGTTTTTCCTCGTCTTCCTTGACGGGGCGGGTGAAGGGGTGATGGATGGCAACCCAGCGCTGTTCTTCCTCATCCCAGCCCACCAGCGGGAATTCGATGACCCACAGGAAGTCGCGTTCCGTGTTGTCCTTAAGCAGTTCCATGAATTCGGCGCATTGCAGGCGCACGCGGCCCAGAATGTCGCAGGAGGGTTCCCACGGGCCGGCCGCAAAGAGGACGAGGTCTCCGGTTTCAATGTTGAGGGCTTCCGTGAGTTTTTGCTTTTCTTCGTCGGAAAGGAATTTGGAGATGGGGCTTCTCCAGTCTTCCTCGCGCACCTTGATGTAGGCCAGGCCCTTGGCTCCGGCTTCCACGGCGGTTTTCGTCAGGGCGTCGATTTGTCCGACGGAGGCGGAGCCGAACCCCTTGGCGTTGATGGCCTTGACCACGCCTCCATTGCTTACGGCGGAGGCGAATACCTTGAACCCGCTGTTTTCAAAGATGGAGGAGACGTCCGTCAGCTTCATGCCGAAGCGGCGTTCCGGCTTGTCGGAGCCGTACTGGTCCATGGCCTCCCTCCACGTCATGCGGGGGAAGGGGGTGGGGATGTCCACGTCCAGGGATTCCTTGTACACGCGCTTGAGCAGGCCTTCCACCAGGTTGTAGATGTCTTCCGGCGTGATGAAGGAGGCTTCAATGTCCACCTGGGTGAATTCCAGCTGACGGTCCGCACGCAGGTCTTCGTCACGGAAGCAGCGGGCGATCTGGAAGTAGCGTTCCATGCCGGCTACCATGAGCAATTGCTTGTACTGCTGCGGGGCCTGGGGGAGGGCATAGAATTTGCCGGGTGCCAGGCGGGAGGGGACCAGGAAGTCGCGCGCGCCTTCAGGCGTGGATTTGGAAAGGATGGGCGTTTCAATTTCCAGGAAGCCGTGTTCGTCCAGATAGTCGCGCGTGGTCTTGGTCACGCGGTGGCGTATCTGCATGTTGCGGACCATGGACGGGCGGCGCAGGTCCAGAAAGCGGTACTTGAGGCGCAGGTCTTCATTGGAGAGGGCCCGGTCCAGCTGGAAGGGGAGCACGTCCGCCTTGTTGATGACGTTCAGGGTGTCCGCGGAGACTTCAATTTCCCCGGTCGGAAGGTCCGCATTGGTGGTGTCTACCGTGTCCGTTTTCAGGCGCGCAGCCACGGTGCCGGATATCTGGATCATGTCTTCGGAGCGGAGCTGCTGGGAGGCCTTCGCCGCGTCCTGGTTGACTTCCGGGTGAAAGACTACCTGCGTGATGCCGGAGCGGTCGCGCAAGTCGATAAATATGACGCCGCCGTGGTCACGGACGGAATCTACCCAGCCGATGAGGGTGGTCGGCTTGCCGATGTTCGCAGCGCGCAATTCGCTGCAGGTATGAGTGCGGTATGAGTTCATCTTTGTTGAAAATGGAAGGGAGGAAGGAACGTATCAATCACGGCCGGTCAGGGAGGCCAGGGCGTCAAACAGGTTCTCCATGGCGACAGTGGAGGAGGAGCGCGCATGCAGGTCGCGCAGTTCCAGGGCAGGGAATTCGTCTCCCACAATCAGGGCCGCGCGCGCGCCGGATTTGACGGCTTTCTGGAGCTGGCCGTTGATTTTGGTGAGTGTGAGGGGAAGGTCTACGCTGTACCCCTGGTCCCGGAGGGCGGAGGCGATGGAGAGCATTTCCGTGCGGCGGTTTTCGGAGGCCTGCACCATGAAGACGTCGCATCCTGCGGCGGCCAGCGCCGCATCCTTCAGCGCCTTGGCATGGGGGATCTGGTCAATGAGGTGGGTGATGACGGCATCCCCCATGGCAAACCCGGTGGCCGGCATGTCCACCGCGTTGTTGGAGAGGGCGCCTACCAGCGTATCGTAGCGGCCACCGCCAGCCCCGGCGCGCCAGCTTCGCCGCGTCTCAAAGAGGTCAAAGACCAGCCCGGTGTAGTAGGCCAGGCCGCGCACCACGGAGAGGTCCAGCTTTACATAACCGTCCAGACCCCGGGCTTCCAGGTCTTTCAGCAGGATGTCATAGCGTTCGGAGGCTCCGGCGGGAGGGTTCTCAATGAAGGCCACCAGGTCGCCGCGGCTGATGTGGAAGGCGTCCAGCTTGCGCTGGCATTCTTCCGGGCGGTCGCGTTCAAATTTGTCCACAATGCCCAGAAAGGCGGGAATGTCCTGTTCCTGCACGCCGTGTTCCGCGGCAAACCTGATCCAGGCTTCGCGGTCGGAGACGCGTACGATGAAGTCGTTCTGCGTAAAGCCCAGCTCCCTCATGCAGTCGATGGCCAGGGCAATCAGTTCGGAGTCCGCCCACGCGGAGCCTTCCCCAAGAATGTCCGCATTGAATTGGTAGAATTCGCGCAGGCGTCCTTTCTGCGGCTTTTCGTAACGGAAGCAGGAGCCGATTTCAAACCACTTGAGCGGCTTGGTGTATTCCCGCTGGTAGGCGGCGGCGATGCGGCCCAGGGAGGCGGTGAGTTCCGGACGGATGGTGATGTCCCTGTCTCCCTGGTCCGTAAAGCGGAAGAGCTGGGTGGGCAGTTCGCCCCCGCTCTTTTTAAGGTAAAGCTCCGTGGCTTCCACGGTCGGGCCTTCCCATTCCAGGAATCCATAGCGGTGCGCCACCCTCTTCCATGCGCTAAAGAGATAGTTGCGCACGGCGCAGTCCGCCGGTGCAAAATCACGGAATCCGGGAAGTGGTTGAAAGCGAGCGTCTGGCATAACCTGGGAAAAAGGATGTTGTCTGAGGACGAAACAGTTTACAGAATTCCCATGCCTTGGCAAGTCCACATGCTTACGATGAAGGAATTTCAACGGAAGGCCGTCTATCGGAATATGCCTCCTCAACGTCCATGATTGTTTTTATTTTTCTCTCTTCCGGCGGAGAACCTTTCCGGGAGGACGGCGTTCTGCCTCCATCCCCGGAATCCTTTATAGGAGGTTGGGCCATGTGGCGTGGAAAGCTTTATATGATATTAAAGTTTTCAGAGTTGAAGTTGCTGTAGAATCTGCCCTGCGTGGCGGTAAACCGCAAGACGCAATAATCCGGGTCGGTCACTCCCTCCGGGTAGTACATGGTGTCACCCTCCCTCCAAATCATTTCCTTATAGATGCTGTCCTCCAGCACTTCCATGGAGCCGAGAAGCATGACGCCTCTGAAGAATCTCCGGTCACAAAAGTAAATGCAGGCTTTCGGGTTGTCTTGATATTGCCTTGCGCGCATGGAGGAGGTGTTGGTAGTAAAGTAGAAGACCTTGATGCCTTCCCTTTTCCGGGGCGGCAGCATGGCTTTCGTATTCGGATAGCCCTGTTCATCAATAGAGCTGATGAATGCAACTTTCTGATGGTCAATGAGATTTCCGACTGTTGCTTCCGCGTTTTTCATTGCTGTTTTCCTGATGGGGATGGTAGGCCACAAGAGCCGCATTGTAAACTTGTCTTATTTATTCGGACTGTTTCTTTAAACGGTTTTTCCGGGAATTGTTTGATAGCGTATTCTGCCCCGGGATGTCCGGGCCTGAAATGCGGTTCAAGGGGAGTTTGACCTTGCCGTCTCCAGGATATGACGTAGGATAAATGAGATTTTTTCTCTTTTTTGGAATCTAATATCAGTATTGATTATGTGTAAAGAATGCGGATGCGGAGGTGAGCACACCCATGAAAGTCACGGCCACGGCATGGACGTCCATGTTCCTGTGTTGGACGCCAATGACCGGCTGGCAGAGCGCAACAGAGGTTTTTTCGCAGCAAAGAATCTTCTGGTTATCAATGTTTTTTCTTCCCCCGGGTCCGGCAAGACCTCTCTGCTGCAGAAGACGGCGGAGATGCTCCGCGGCCGTGTGCGCATGGGGGTGATCGTGGGGGATCTGGCGACGGATAATGATGCGGAACGCCTGAGCCGTGCGGATATTCCCGTGGTGCAGATTACGACGGGCACCATGTGTCATCTGGACGCCCGCATGATTGCAGAAGCCATGAAGAAGATGCCTTTGAACGATCTTGACGTTCTGATTATTGAGAACGTGGGCAATCTGGTTTGCCCGGCTTCCTATGATCTGGGGGAAGGCATGCGCGTGGTGTTGCTTTCCGTGACGGAAGGGGAGGACAAGCCGTTGAAGTATCCTCCCATGTTCCATTCCGCGGATGTGGCCTTGGTGACCAAGTCCGATCTGGCGGATGCCGTGGATTTTGACCGGGATGCCGCCCTGGCCGCCCTGAACAAGGTAGCCCATCATGCGCACGTGATTGAGTTGTCCTCCAAGACCGGAGAGGGAATGGACGCGTGGTGCGACGAGATTGTGGAACGCGCGCGCCGCGTCCGGGAAGGCAGGATCCAGCACCATGGCCATCACCACCATTGAACAGGCCGCTGCGGCGTTGAAGTTTGAGATAGCCGGCATCGTCCAGGGGGTCGGTTTCCGTCCCCATGTGTACCGTTTGGCTGTGCGGCACGGATTGAAGGGGTTCGTGCGCAATACGGAGTCCGGCGTGGAAATCCATGTGGAGGGGAAGCCCGGCGCTCCGGAACGTTTTTTTGCCGCGCTGATGGATACTTTGCCGGAGCACGCCCGCGTGTATGGCGTGGAGCAGACCGTGTGCGAGCCTGCCGGGTTTGAAGAGTTCCGCATTGTGGAAAGCGATTCTACTCCCGGCGGCGTTCCGATGATGCTGCCGGACCTGGCCCCGTGTCCGGAGTGCCTGAAGGAGATGCGCGACCCCGCCTCCCGACGGTATCATTACCCGTTTACCAATTGCACGCACTGCGGCCCCCGCTATTCCATTATTGAGGAGATGCCGTATGACCGTGCGGGCACCAGCATGAAGAAGTTCCGGATGTGCCCGGAGTGCCTGAGGGAGTACCGGGATGTGGAGGACAGGCGTTTCCATGCCCAGCCCATAGGCTGCCCGTCGTGCGGCCCTTCCATGAAGGTGCTGTTTTCAGACGGTTCCGAACTGGGGTTCGGCCACGGGTTTGACACTCCCGCGGAACAGGTGGCGTGGGTGCTGGCGGACGGCCTGATTGTGGCTCTGCTGGGCGTGGGCGGCTTTCAACTGCTGGCGGACGCTTCTTCGGAAGCCGCCGTCAGGCGTCTCCGCAGGCTGAAGGAGCGGGGTGCCAAGCCCTTTGAGA
>ERZ791729.600-NODE-600-length-16815-cov-3.599761_pt1 | contig 16815 bp, 30 predicted proteins | sample MGYA00510043_ERZ791729 | MGnify/ENA primary metagenome ERZ791729 (study PRJEB30046, sample SAMN00715149) | human gut metagenome | study: EMG produced TPA metagenomics assembly of the A metagenome-wide association study of gut microbiota in type 2... | reverse complement strand
TAATGATAATATATAATAGATAATTCATCTTAAATTTAGTAGAAACGTATAAAGATTACAAAATTATTACACTCACATAAAGTATATTGACAAATATTTTTTCTTGAGTATAATATTATATAGAATAACAGATGATGGGTAAGTATATACAATAGTTACAAAACTATTACAAGTGTAATTTACATATTGACAAAATCATTCTGTTTTGATATAATACTTGTAGAAGGTCAGAAAGGAAGTCGGGAGCCTAACTGATTTTCTTCGAGTATTTATTTCTTGTTAAATTGAAAGGAGCTGGTGCTATTGTCGTTTGATAGTCGTTTGTTTTACTCGGTAGAATTTTCAGACGAGAGCCGTGAACTGAATGAAGATATTTCTCAGGAAGCGTATCGGCTAAGTCAAATCCTAAGTGAGCTTCCAAAGGGTAAGAGTAAGCAACTTGCATTTGAAAAGCTCAAAGAATGTACTATGTGGGCGAATGTTGCACTAGCTCAACAAGAACTAAAAGAAGATTAATTATCTATTAAATTTTAGAAAGGCTGGTGTAATATTGCCAAATATTATTTTATATTCTTCTCATTGCCCAAGGTGTAAAGTCTTGGAAGATAAACTAGCCAAAAAGAATATCTCATATACTCTGTTTGACGATGTTCAAAAGATGATTGAGCTTGGTATTACATCTGTGCCTGTCTTTGAAGTTGATGGCGTTAAGATGGAGTTTCGTGACGCTAATAAATGGATTAATGAACATGGTGGAGAGTAATATTTATGAAGATTAATATTAAAGTTGATAAAGATTATGAAGAGTGCCTAACTGGACTAATTAAGCAATATGGTCAACGTCTTGCGGAGCTAAATGGTTTCGCAAGTGCTCAGATGAATTATACAGAGTTTATTGATAACTTTGTAGAAAAGAAAACCGTTGCAGATGCTTCCATTGACGGTAATGCAAATGTAGGTACTAAAGACGCTTGCAGTCTAATGCTTGAGATGAATAAGCCACACTCTAAGCTGCTTTCATTCAATAAGATTTTTATTGAAATGAAAAAGAAGTTTGGTGTTGAACGTGCGAAGGAATGGCTAACTAATGAATACGTCGGTTTTTTCTATAACCACGATGCAGCCACTACTTCTTTTGTTCCTTACTGTTTTGCATACGATATTGAAGACCTTGTAAATAAAGGTCTCTATTTCATTGATAATTTTAATAGCCAGCCTCCGAAGCACCTTGTCACATTTACTGATTTTGTTGGCGAATTTGTTTCTTGGGTTAGTAATCGTACTTCCGGTAAAATGGCGTGCCGGTTTGTTTCTTTTCCAGTTATCGCTGGGGTCATTTAATGAAATGGCTAACGGGGGAGGCTGAACATGAGTAATAAGTATGCTAGTCCCGTGGGAATTATTAAGAAAGACATTTATGTAATTAAAAATGATATAAACAATAAGTTGTATGTTGGTCAATCGTTAAATGCAGAAGAACGGTTTATGTCACATTGCAAAGGCGATTATAACAATTCTTTAATTGATAAAGCAATTCAGAAATATGGTAAAAAGCATTTTTGGTTTGAAATTATTGAAAGTCAAATTGAAAATTATAATGAAAGAGAAGTATTTTGGATAAAAGAACTAAATACTATGAAACCAAACGGATACAATATTATGCCGGGTGGAGAAGAACCACCAAGACTTGTAGGAGAGGACAGCCCAAGTGCAAAGATTGCGGATGAAACCGTAGCAATGCTTAAAAGAGATTTAGCAGAAACAAATATTCCGTTAAATTCTTTGGCTGAGAAATATGGAATCTCGAAACGTCAGGTCGATAGAATTAACAGAGGGATTTCGAGGGCGTTTCTAAACGAAACGTATCCAATTAGAAAGAATCCAAACAGTTCTAACAAATTAACTGATGAAGATGTTGATGAAATTGTAGAACTTCTCGAGTACACATATCAGTTAAATGGACAGATTGCAAGGCAGTTCGGAGTTGAAGTTCATTTGATTTCTGATATAAACCAAGGAATTGCTTATAGAAGAGATGATGTTGAATATCCAATTAGAAATTGGAAAAGCTGTGGACATAATTTCTTTACTTATGAAGAAGTTACAGAAATTATTAAATTACTAAAAGAAACTAATTTATCATTCAGAGAAATTGCTAGAATGTACAATGTTGAGCATGGACAGGTTTCTGCAATCTGTTATGGAACTTCAAAAAAATATTTAAGGAAAAACGAAAAATATCCCATTAGAAAAATGTCTTAATCTTAATAACCCTGTATCGACTATCTCCGCGAAGGAGAGTACACCTATTATTGATACATAGGTGGAAAGAGAAACACAGCTACAAAGGTAGTTGCAAAATATAGTCAGGCTTTGTGGAAACACAAAGAAGCCCACGGCGTGTGGACTACCCAGTTTCCTTGTCTACTCTTTCTATTTCTGGAAGAAGGATATAGAAAATGGTTATTGTCTTATCTCTCCAGAATATTATCGTGACCAAGAGTTTCAACGTATTATCTTTAAGCTAAATCAGCCGTACCTTCGTGTAAACCAATGTAGTTTCACTAACATTTCTATTATGGACGAGTCTTATCTGGACTCTATCTTTGGTGCAAAGCAATTTCCAGATGGCTCTTACATTATTGATTATGTTGAGGAAATTATTGAATACGAAAAGGCGTTTATGAACAAGGTTAGCGAAATTCGCAGCCAGAATATGTTTACTTTCCCGGTTCTAACCTATAGCCTACTTCGTAAGAATGGGAAGTTCGTTAGTGAGGATTTTGCTAAATGGTGTTGTCTACATAATATGAAGTGGGCAGACTCCAATTTCTATATTAGCGATAACGTAACTAGTCTGTCTAACTGCTGTCGTCTTGTTAGCAATATCAAAGACCTTGGCTACTTTAACTCTATTGGTGGAACTGCTCTTGAAGTTGGCTCCGTCAAGGTAAACACTATTAATCTAGCTCGTATTTCTTATGAAACCAATTCCAAGGAAGAGTATATTAAGGTTTTAAAGGATAAGACTGGTCTTTGCCTAGATGTTCTTGATACCATTCGCCATATCATTACTCGTAATGCGGAAAAGGGTCTACTTCCAAACTATACTAAGGGCATCCTTCACATGAAGTCTCAGTATAATACAATTGGTGTAATTGGTATTTACGAAACTCTACAGAAGTTTCATATGACCAAGAAGGATGAGTTTGGGTACGCAACTTATACAGATGAAGGACTTGATTTTGCAAAAGAAATTCTAAAAGCTATTAACGAAGTTAAGGATGAGTACGCAAACCATACTGATTATAGTATCAATATTGAAGAAATTCCTGCTGAACGTGCCGCTGCCGTTCTAATGGAGAAAGACCAGTTCTTCTATCCTGATGAGGCATACGAGCTTCCTCTATATGGCAACCAGTGGATTCCTCTTGGTGTAAAGGCGACTCTACAAGAACGTGTGCGCCTATGTGCAGAACTTGACAAAGCTTGCAATGGAGGAAGTATCGCGCATATTAATATCGACAAGCCATTTGCAAACTTTGATACTGCTTGGAAGATGCTAAATTACGTTGCTGATGTTGGTGTTCCTTATTTTGCATTCTGTACTCGTATCAGTGCTTGCGAACATAATCACGGATTCTACGGCGATACTTGTCCTGTATGTGGTAAGCCAAAAGTAACTACATACCAGAGAGTTGTTGGTTTTCTTACCCCTGTTCGTACTTACTCTAAGGAACGCAAAGCTGAGTTTGCAATGCGTGACTGGATGGATTTAAATAATTTACAGGAGATTTAATAAATGAAGATTAAAGGATATATTGAAGAGGACTTTGTTCAATACAAATATCCTTGTATGTTCATTGGGGTTTGTCACTGTGATTTTAAATGTTGTAAAGAATTAAATCTTGATATATCAGTTTGTCAAAATTCTCCGTTAAATCAATCCAAAGCTCTTGATATTGATATTCCGTATCTTTATGATAGATATATCAATAACAATTTAACAAAAGCGATTTGTTTTGGTGGTCTTGAGCCAATGCTTCAATTTGAAGATATAGTTTCATTTGTTAAATATTTCAGAGAACATGGTTGTGATGATGATATTGTTATCTATACTGGTTATTATGAAAATGAAATAAAGAGCAAGATTGACATTTTAAAGCAATATAAAAATATTGTTGTTAAATTTGGTAGGTATGTTCCACATGATACAGAACATTATGATTCTGTGCTTGGTGTAAATTTAGCAAATAAAGAACAATATGGCAAGAAGATAAGTTAATTATAGTAAGTGGTGGGTGGGTCGGAATTATGGTGATTTATGAAAATTAGTAGTATGGATGAGTTTCAGGAGAAGTGCCGTGTAGAATATACTATCTGGCATCATAAATTCGGTGATACGAAGATTGCGTTCAACGATACTTTTATTGTATGGTCTTGTAAAACTCTAAAAAATTGGAAGTGTATTGTTTGTAATAAGGTAGATAATACTCTTGCAGAATACACCTTTAATGGTGACAAAGGCGAACTGTATGAAGATGTCTACAAGAAACTGAGTAACCGTTGTATTGCAGAGTAATTCAACATGGATAAGGTTATTAAATTCAAAAATGGTAGTGAGATTAAAATTCTCAAGTCAGAAAATCCAACACTTCATTCTAAGGGAAGTAAAGTGTATATGACAAAAGAAGACCTAGAAATATTATGGTATCTTAATACGGAGTATATTAATGAGTTACAAAGCACTTGACGTTGCAGAATACGTTATTTGGTATGAGCATACGAGAGGTCGTTTAACCAATAATCTTCGTCTCGCAAAACAGCTATATTTTATACAGGTAAATTTTCTTGTAAATAAGAAAGAACCATGTTATAATGAAAAGCTGATTGCTTGGGACTTTGGGCCAGTTGTAGAAGAGGTGTATCGTGAGTATAAATATTATGGCTTTGCAATGATTCCACCGGATAAATTTAGAAACAAGATTAACAGTCGTGAAGATGAAAGCCTTATGAACGATATGTTAAATTGTCTTGCCAGATATTCTACAAGTGCTTTGGTACAAGTGGTTCATCAGCAAGACCCTTGGAAGAATGCTTATTATAGCCCATGGAATATTGACCATGAAATTAGTCATAAATCAATTGTTGATTACTACGACCGCTACGGAGATTAAATATGAAAACATTATATCTTGATGTTGAATTTAATACAGATGAACATTACGATTGGAGTCTTGTCCCCGCTGGTACGAAATGTTCCTATGAAAAGTTTGAATGGCATGGGTGTGAAGAGACTTATACCAATGGCAAGCTAAAAGACGATGCTTTTTGGATTATTGATAAGTATAAGAATGTTATTGAACAGTTTATGGATAATGTAACAGGGGTAGAAGCAAATATTGTTCAAGATGTACTTAATGATGTTTTAAATAGTGACTGGAATAAAAGTTTTGAAATCAGAAATTATAGCGGTCATGGTGACATTCATATTAAATTTTATATTGACAATCATCTTGAGAAACAGTCTGTTACTTTCTATGTAACACCAGAACAGAAGAGAATCCTTGACCTTATGATGTACAAGGTAGAAGATTATCAGAACAAAAACAAAGAAGAAATCAATCAAGGTGTAATTGATATCATTGTTTCTCTTTGTCAGAAGTATTTTGATGATGAGTATGAGAAAGAATTGGAGGATTTTTGATACGAAGACACTTTATCTTGATATTAAATTTGAGTCAGACTGCCAATTTCGTTGGGAAGTTGCGCCAATAGGAACAAATAATTATCGTTGTGGTTGTTATAGTTACCATGATGAAAGAGATGCTTGGGATAATAGCTGTGTTGATGTAGCTGTCGAAAGATATAAGAACATCATTAAACAATTCTATGATAATGTTGAAGAAAATGGATATGAAAATTGCGTTCGTAGAAATCTTACAAAAGCTTTGAATCAGAAATGGGATAAAGATTTTTGCGTGAAGGAAGACACGACTGATTGGTATATCTTTGTTAAATTTTATATTGAAGATAAAGACAGTAGCGTTCCATACACCTTTAATTTAACACAGGAACAGATTGACGACATAACATATATTATGCACACCGTTTATAATTATGAAGATATTGGTGAAAGCAAGCTAAAGAATATGGCCGTGGACAAGATGATTACTGCTTGGTATAATTATACCAGTGATAAGTACAACCAACGCAAGGACAATTCTTATGATAGACAGGATTTGACTGATGCTCTTGATGAATTGTATTCACACCAAGATGGTGCGGCCTATGATACATTACAGAAATTTGTTGATGATTACTTTAATGGATATATTTAATTGAGGTGAAGATATGTGATTTATACGATAGACACAGTTCCAGAAGATACAACCGTTTATGGTTTTGCATATAAATTTTTTAATCATGATACTAATAGATTATTTACGGCAGTTCCAACAAAGGGTATTGTAAAGAATCATAGGTTCTACTCTGACAAAGATGGTTTTGACCCTGATAATCAATTTGATGGTTCAGAACCAGATAGCACCCCTGCATATATTTTTAAGTATGCTGACACTATTCAAGAAGCTACAATAGCATATAATGATTTGGTTTGTGACAGAATGGAATGGCTTGGTGATTTACTAAAAGAGTCAGGGGACGATTTATATTTAGAATTTTAAGAGGTTGAATATGATTAAAATTCTTTCTTCTCGTGGTACAGGACGTAGTTATCAAATAGCAAGATATGCCATTGAAAACAATTGTAATATCTTAGTTGCTTATTATAATGGCGTAAAATATATGAGAGCTATTCTTGACGATGTATTTAAGTCTGATGGTTATGTGATTGATAAGCAAGATGGCTCAGACGATGGGTATTCTTATTATTATATTTTTAGACGTAGATTTGAACTTGAACAGCATACTGTGAAGATTTATACAGCTAGTGATGCAATTAGATTTAAAGAACTTTCTGGCGCTGAAAATATAGTAATTGACGACGCTGATAGAGTGTTAGAATATTTGTTTAGACCCTATAAACTAAAAGGTATTACTATGGAAGTAGGTCAATGAATAAGAGTTTTATAGTGGCATTTCTTAACTTGTTTTTACCCGTAATAATTTTAATTATTATAATGGAGGTTATTTCATGAGTGTTATTAAAAACCCCACTTGGACAGATGAGGAACATATTGAGTTTGCTAATATTATTAAGTCAAACGATGGTTATTGTCCTTGTTCTCTAATTAAGAACGAAGATACGAAGTGTATGTGTAAGGAATTTAGAGAGCAAGAAAGTGGTGAATGTCACTGTGGAAGGTTCGTCAAAAAGTGATATAATTTATTCTAACAGACAACTTGATTTAAAACAAGAAAATATAATTCACCAATATATGACCATGCTCTATGATGAGCATGGTTTCTCTGTTAAACAACCAACAAAAGAACAAGATATCTCCGGTATTGATGTTATATTAAATAGATATAACAAAGAATATCTTGTTGATGAAAAGGCGGCTATAAAATATTTAACAAGAGATTTGAATACGTTTAGTTTTGAATTATATAAAGCCGGGTATCGTAATAGCGTCGGATGGTTTGTTGATAAGAATAAATTGACGACATATTATAATATAATTTACCCGAAATCTTTTACTAATGATATTTATAATTTAGATAGCATAGAAGCATTTCTGTTAAACTCAAAAGAATTGCAAGAGGCAGTTTTTCCAGAGATACAAAAACACAAAATACATTTCGATAATATAGAAGAATTTATGTTAAATCAATCAAGTTATAAAGGACGAAGATACTTTGTTATCAATCAATATATGAAATTAGTATATAGCGAGTGTATCAGACCAGAGAAGCCAATTAATATAGTGATTAACAAGCAATATTTAAGAGACATCGCTTGTGATATATTTTATAAGGATTTTAGAAAGAAGTAATTATGGAGAATGCAAAAGAATTAATTGAGTTTTGTTCTGAGCGCAGCGATTATGACTTATGCGAATATGCAATCGAACATAAGTGTAATATTTATGTCCCATCTGAAAAAGATGTTCGAGTATGTTTTAAGATTCTAAAAGAAATTTGTGATAAGTCGAACGGTAAATATAAATATATAGAAGCCATAGATAAAGGCAATGCGTATTACGGTGGATATGTTTGCATAGAAATAGAAGGCGAACGGTTCCCATACACACCGCGTATTTGGTATGCGAAGACACTTGCTGAACCAAAAAATTCTTTTAGTTATTTCATGCAGGAACCAGTAGTTATTCTAAATATTAATAAATTTATCAGAGACGCTTTTGTCTTTTTGATGTGTCAAGAAGTAATCGCATACAGTATTGAATCATAATATAGTAACTTATAAGTATAATTAAAGACCGTAGAATTAACTACGGTCTTATTTTTATGTTTTAATAAGTGATATCATTTTAATATTATAATAGTATGTCGATGATATTAAAACTTGGTAGTCGATGTTTAATAGCGAACAATAATCTTATTTGCATCAGTCCCCTATATTTCTCTCCAACATCTCCCTGAAATCTACTCTCATGCTCTATCACAGCCACAACCAATGCTTTCATGTTTATGTCATACTCATCTACCAGTCCCTTATTATTCCACTGTTCATAATCCTCTTTCCAGTTAGGATAGATTCTCTCAACTCTCTGTTCTGGTGTCTCTGCTCCTACTGTTGTACACACACTCATCACTATCATCATTGTAATGACAGCACACAATAATTTCTTCATCATATAGTTCCTTTCTTTATTTTAGTCCATACAGGACTACTAAGATTATAACATAATTCTTATGATTTTGTCAAGTCTTAACTCTAATACTGTACTTTAACTCAAAATGAGCTAATTATTATAATAGTTAATATCATCTAATACAAACAAACACAGCACAATATTACTATTTCAATATTTATTATTATGATATTGGTTTAACATTGTGTCTAAATAGTGAAGATGACGTATTATGATTGTCGCATCTATAACAAGCCACAATTTATAGATTGAAATAAAAATGTGGTATCGTTCTTTATAGTGAATAGATGAGGCTATGTATTATACATTCAAAATAGATTCAAATAAAACAACCAATTATTCCAATATTTTCAACACTTTTTAACATTACACAAATTTTTCATTCTCTCTTAAATTATAAAAAATAATTTAACCATCAATTATTTTTACTACAAAAATCATCACTTATATCTCATTTTACAACAAAAACTCGACTGTAAAATTTTTAATAAAATACTTGACTTTCTTTGTGAAATATGCTACAATACTATTAGAAGGATTTATCCTTCGTTACTTTGTTAAATTAGGTGGGAAACTAATATGAAAGAAAACAACAATATACTAATCATTGTAGAAAATTTACAGAAGCAAAGGCTCCTTTTTAAATATATGGTCTCTAAATTTGAAGATAACCTTTGCACTTATTATAACGGGATGCCAGATATCAGAATAAAGAATAAACATATCAAAATTGCTACACTGAACTCTAACCCAAACGATTCTTATGATTTAATTATTATAGACTCTACATTAGAATACAATAAAGAAGTTTACAAAATTGGCAATATATGTTCAAATATAATGGTGATAGACATATTCGATATCGTAGAACCATTAATAAAGGAAACAGAACAAGATATAGCGCTCAGAACACTAAATTACTGTTAAATTATTATACCCCTTATCTTTTTGTGATAAGGGGTATAATTTTTATATTCAGTTAGCTAAGATACAAGAACCATCATAGTGAGAAACAAATTCCGTATCATAACAATTCAACCAAATGTCTTCTTTTCCTTTTCCAACATGATAAATATAATAATTGCTGCCTATCGCATAGATTTCCATAACAACCCAAGGGTTATTCAAACTAAACCTATTCTTGACAACATCTCCAACTATTACAATATCGTCATTCCAACAGAATCCAACTCCTACTTTACGCATTAGTAGTCTCCTTAATAGAATCAACGGCCTCCTTAACAGCATTGCAGAAATACTCAATTTCTTCATCTGTTAAATTCTCAAAGCTAACACGAATTGTTCCATTAATGTACTCACGAGGGACATTATACGCTTCAAGCACATAAGACTTCATACCAGTATTGCAAGCAGAACCAGTAGAAACATAAATATGATATTTCCATTCAAGAATATCTTTTAGCATCTCACCATTAATACCCTTAAAAGAAATACTCATAATTTCAGCAATACCGGGATTATTGATTCTGTAATCAAGGCCACGCTTAAATAGACCATCACAAATAGCCTTGTTCATAGCTTCATGCTTTTCCATTGTTTCCTGTGAATAATCTACAGTATCAAGCGCGTAATCAAGAGAAGCAATGCCAATAATATTCTCAGTGCCACCACGCATACCAAACTCTTGATGACCATAAATCAAAGGGTCAATACGAACGCCCTTTTTAGCAAAAAGAACACCAACACCAGAGAACGCGCCAATCTTATGACCAGAGATTGACATAAAATCAACGTCTAGTTTAGATAGGTCAATTGGCATCTTTCCAAAAGCCTGTACAGCATCAACATGGAATAGATGACCGTTATCGTGAACAATTTCAGAAATCTTTTTTACGTTATTAATATGTCCAGTTTCATTGTTGACCCACTGGACAGACACCAAATCCTGTAGATTAGAAGTATTGTCATCTTCAAGATTTACATTTAGCCAATCATAATCAATTGTGCTTCCATCAGACTTAATAAAAATATTTTCACGGAATCTTAAATCACTTTTAAGTCTTTCCATAATACTAGAATGTTCTGCATTAGTAGTATAAAGACAGTCATAATCAATACCGTTCAAGACTGTATTGTTAGACTCACTGCCAGATGATGTAAAAATAATATTGTATTTAGATTCATCTGTATTTAGCATATCATATAGTTTCTGTCTAGTTTGCCTAAGAATAAGCTTTGCAGATTCAGCAATATCACTATTATCACTAGGATTATATAGATATGGCATCTTATTATATAGCTTATCAGCTACACCCTTAGCAAGTGGATGATGACTTGCGTAATTTAGGTATAATTCCATCGTTTCTTTCAATTTACCACCTCATTAAAACGGAAAATCTTTCTTAAATTCTTCCGGGTCTGGTACTTCTGCCCAATAAAGAATAGCAAGAGAATAATCGTCGATATTAAAATGTCCAGCTAAAGTTTTACCATTAAAACAATACGGCTCTTTATCAAAATGACAATAAATTTTACTAGTCATCCAATTGCCATTACGACAAGATTGAACACCAAATACCATATAATTTCCACTGTTTTTTGGATAACTATTTTTATCTTCTTGAACAAATTTATTCCATTTTAGTTCCATAATACCTCACTAATACTCAGATAATTAAGCACTCCATATACTTACCGCTTCTTAAATTCACCTCTAATCCACGCTGACACAAATAGAATAATAAAGGTCGCAAGAGAACCAATAACACATACTTCAATAAGTTTAGAAATAACATTTAAAAGAATCATTTTATTCTTCCTCTTCAATTTCTACGTTTTTATTCTTTCTGCGATGTTTTCTTTGGAGGTATTTCTTTAACAACTTCTTAGAACCACAAAACGGATTATATGTAGACCGCATTTCATCAAGTAAATCTTTTTCGTTATCTCTACGAGGTAATTTCTTATAATTATTATTCTTCATCGCAAATAATTTCCTCACCATCAAACACCCATCTATTCGGAAATGGATGAGTATCTTCTAAATTTAACTCACAAAAATCTTCAAACTCACATCCTCGGCAACTACTATTCTTGCGACAGTAATCTCTAAATTTAACAAGCGAGTTCATAATTTCTTCATAATTATTCATATCAATAATCCCATAAGTCATAAGGATGATTAGAGTAGAGATAGTCATGACAAATCTTATTAAACTCACAATCCTCACAATGAATACTCCACTCTGAACACAAATTACAATATGCGGAAAGACTTTTTATGGTTTGCGAAATGTAATCATAATAACTTACATTTTCGACATTGGTTTTCATTTTTTCTAATTCATTCCTTTTAAACTCATCAAGAATGCCTTGTTCAAACTCTCCACTCATAATAAAACCTTTCTCTTGTAGCTCATGTCGGGTATGAGCTTTTGTTTGTTCTCGTAAGTATTATACCATAGCACTTCCATGTTGTCAAGACATAATTTTAATTTATTTTAATTTATAATGAAAAAGTCTGAGGTGAAATAATTATGACAGTAAACATTGAATATTTTTTAAAGCAAAAGTATGATCAATATGAATTACAAGAAATGTTAAGAACAGAAGAATTATATAATGATATAAATAATAGATATTTAAAAAAACTATTTGCTATTCTACATCAAGAATTTAATCGTTTGTTTAGTTTTATGTATAAAAAAACAAATGGTCATTTTAATGCAAATGAGAGTAGAGAATTAGATAAATACATAAAACTGTATGAAAATATGAAATATGTATTAAAAGAAACACCATTATCTTTTGAAATCGATAAAAGCTATGGTTCTTTTATAGAAGAATGTAAAGGCTTTCTGGTTTTAAGTGGAGGTAGTGAAATTCCTAAAGATTTAAAAAAGATTCAATTAATTGACTATGAACCAATATTTATAATGACGAGATCTGTAAAAATAGTAAATAGGATGGAAGAAAAACGATATCCTATTCATTTAATTGGCGAAGGTTCATACGCAAAAGTTTTTAAATATACAGATGAATTTTACAACAAGACTTTTGTAATAAAGCAGGCAAAAAAAGATTTAAATCAAAAGGAGATGGAAAGATTTAAAAAGGAATATCAAATTTTAAAAGAATTAAAATCCCCTTATATTTTAGAAGTATATAGTTATGATGAAGAGAAAAACGAATATTATGCAGAATATGTTGATCAGACTTTATATGATTTTATAAATAAGAATAATAATAACATAACAAACGATATAAGAATTAATATAGTATATCAACTATTTAAAGCTTTTTCTTATATTCATAGAAAAGGATATCTTCACAGGGATATCAGTTTAACTAATGTTTTATTAAAAAAATACGATGAAGTGATAATTGTAAAAATTTCAGATTTTGGTTTAGTAAAAGAAAAAAATAGTAATTTAACAAGTACATATTCTGATGTAAAGGGCTCGTTAAATGATAGCAATTTAGCTATTGTTGGTTTTAAGAATTATTCTATTGAATATGAAACATATGCACTAACAAGAGTTATATATTTTGTTATGACAGGTAAAACAAATCTAGAAAAAAATATTAATGAAAAATTAAAAGAGTTTGTATTAAAAGGTACAAATCATAATATTGATAGTCGTTTTAAAAGTATAAATGAAATGAAAGAATTCTTTAAACGAATAATTAATAACTAGGTGTAGTAAAAAATGCTACACTTTTTTTGTTGTAAAATTATAATGATCAATTAGAAAGGAAGATGATAAGATGATCAATATTAGAAAAAGGGGTAAAGTATATCAATATTGTTTTGAAGCAGGAAAGGTAAATGGAAAAAGAAAACAAATAACTAAATCGGGCTTTAGAACTAAAAATGAAGCATTTATTGCAGGACAAAAAGCATATAATGAATTCATTAATGGTATAACTAATGTAGAGTGCAATATGCTGTATGGAGATTATTTAGATTATTGGATGAAAGAGTATTTTGAAATAAACTATAAATATTCTACCGCAAAGAGATATAAAGAATCTTTTAAAAATATAAAAAAGGAATTAGGTAATTATAAATTATCAATTTTGACACCATATATTCTAAATCAGGCATTATTAAGGCTATATCAAACATTCAGTACAAAAGAGGCATTAAGAAACTATCAAAAAGTAATTAAAAGTTCATTAAGGGATGCAACATATTATTTTGGATTTATTCAGAATAATCCAGCAAGTTCTTTAGAAATACCAAGAGTATTATCATTTGAACTAAAAAAAACGATATAGGTCACATCTATACTAAAGAAGAAATGGAAATAATTTTAGGTAGATTTAAAAATAATAAAGTGTTTATATGCGCATTTTTAACTGCTTGTTATACAGGCATGAGAACTGGTGAGGTTTTTGCATTAACTTGGAATGATATTGATTTAGACAATAGAATTATCAAAGTTAATAAGACTGTTTATGCAAAAGATAAAGAAGAAAATGGCAGATGGTATTTAGGTACAACAAAAACAATAGGCAGTAGTAGAGAAGTTTATATTTGTGATACTCTATATTCAGTATTATCTGATTATAAAAATCTGCAAGTTAAATATAAAAAAGAATATTGCAAAAAGTATAAAAGATATACCTTAAAAGAAATAAAAAATAAATATGGTAAGTTAGTAGAATATAAAGTTATAGAAAGTCAATCTAGAAATAATAAAATTCAAATGGTATTTACTAGGAAAGATGGAACTTATTCAGGAACAGATATTATTAGATATCCATTTAGAATAATTCATCATGAATTAGGAATTCAATGTAGATTTTATGATTTAAGAGGAAATTTTGCTACTATTAGTTTAAGAGGCGGGTGTGAAATAAAAGATATTGCAGAGGTGTTAGGGCATAAAAGAATAGAAACTACCGAAAAATATTATATTTCAAGTACAAGCAAAGATAAGAAAGAAGTTGGAGAAATATTTGAAATGAACATTAAATTAGAAAATAAAAATGATATAATAATAAATAATAAAGGAGGAATAAATAATGGATTTAAACTATAACATTTTTGTTAATAAAACAAAAATAATGTTGAAAACTATAAAAAAGGAATATGAAATAATAATTCAAAATTATAGTGAAGAGAAAATTATCAAAAAATCATATTCAATTAAATCTAGAGATTCCTTAAATAATAAAGAAAAAGAGTATGCTGATTCAATATTAGAACAATTTTTTGAACCATCATTAAAACAAATATCAATATTAATCGATAGTGGAATAATATCATGGGATAGTGCTATCGAACCAATAAGTTTAAATGATATAAATAAGGATATTAAGGATTTTAAACACCTTATATATGAAAGTTGGGAAAAATTATATGTATATAAACATATTAAATATGATTTGATTATGAGTTTTATAATTCAAATATATTTATTTACCGAAAAGGAAATAGCAATGTTTTTAAACCAAAAATACAAAAGCGAAAATTTAAATACAATGTTTTCATGTATAAATGTGATTGAAAAAGAAGGAAAATACATAGACAAAGATATTAAAACTAAAATAGATATGTACAGAAACATTATCAATGTTTATAAACATGGAAAAGGTAAAAGCTTTGATGAGTTAAAAGAGAAAAATTGTTATGTTTTAAATTCTTGTTATGACTCGAATGATTTATCATTTGTATTTAATTTAAAATTTGTTTCATTTGAAGAACTGTATAATACTCTAATTAATTTTATTAATGAGTTGTAATTAATATTTAATCTAATTATATGTTTGATGATATATCAAATTATGATATAATATCATTATGAACGGATGTGGACAATGTCCACAATATGTACACGTTAGAGAAATACTTATAGTACAGGTAATATCATAAATACAAATAATACAGATGTTACCTAGTTTGATAAACAAGGAAATACGAATAATACTATAAGTATAAATAATACTGATAATATGGGAACATCCACTATTTGCGGAAGTGGTAAAAAATATAAGCAATGTTGTGGCAAATAGCCCATAAAATAAGGGCTTGTGAGATTTTGAAAAGTTCAAAAAAGTGCTAAAAATAGCAAAATGTTTGCAATTTGTTTGCAAACAAAAAAATTTGAAAACAAAATCGTCGAAAAGCCTTGTAAAATAAGGAAATCTCTATGCAAACATTTTTGCAAACAATATAAAGTTGGCATTCGTGCCAACTTTTTCATTTACTCAAATGTAAATGGAGGAGAGATTATTATGGCTGATGTAACAGTTCAAAAAAGAGGAGAAGTATATCAATATAAATTTGAAATTGCTTCAATCGATGGAAAAAGAAAATTTAAAAATAAATCAGGGTTCGCGACAAAAAGCGAAGCAAAACAAGCAGGTATTATTGCATACAATGAATATTTGAATACGGGACATAGTTTTAAACCTAAAACAATGTCTTACTCAGATTATCTTGATTATTGGATGAAAGAACATTGTGAAATCAATTTAAAATATCACATAATAGAGGCATATAAAAATATAATAAAGAATCATATCAAACCAAAGTTAGGATTTTATAGACTTTGTCAAATAACAACAGCGACAATTCAAGAGTTTGTGAATAACACTTATGTTGAATATGGATACTCAAAAAACTTTATGAAAAACATTTTAAAAGTATTGAAAACATCTTTTACTTATGCAACTGATGTTGTAGGTTTTGTAAAAGAACATCCAACAATAAAAGTTAAATTACCTAAATATGATAAACCAGATGAAGACCCGCACATATATCCACAAAAGAAGAAATTGATACTATCTTAAATATATTTTAAAAAAACCATTGTGCATATTATTCTATGCTTACTGCATATCATATTGGGTTAAGAATTTCAGAAGTTTTCGGATATATTGATGAAATTGGAAAAGCAACCGAAGATTTAGTAAATAATGATGTTGAATATATTGAATTACCAGGAATCAAAAATCGTATGAATCACTTAAAAAGAGAATCGGAGAAAAATGAAAAATTATTGAAAATACAGGACACGTTGTAAATGAAGAAAAACCACAAATATTA
>ERZ791729.578-NODE-578-length-17227-cov-3.537095_pt1 | contig 17227 bp, 18 predicted proteins | sample MGYA00510043_ERZ791729 | MGnify/ENA primary metagenome ERZ791729 (study PRJEB30046, sample SAMN00715149) | human gut metagenome | study: EMG produced TPA metagenomics assembly of the A metagenome-wide association study of gut microbiota in type 2... | reverse complement strand
GACTAAGTGGGTCATTAGGGCAAAGCCTTAATCCCCTCGGGAGAGCCCACAACTACGTAAGCGAAGCGTGTAGTTATAGTGGGCTATATCAAGGGCAAGCCCTTGTCAGTCCGCTACAGCCTACGGCTTCCGCTCTCCTGCTGTCAAGGAGGGCTTTTGTCATCGCTTGCGATGTGACTTGCATCGACCAATACAAGGTCGAGTTCATCAATCAGCTTTTGCAGTACAGGGTTCTTCTCTATCATCTGTTGGAGGATTTTTTCAGCTTCTACCAAGTGGTTGGCAGTGGACATTAACTTGCCTTCCTGTATCTGAAAAATAATCCAGTCGGCTATGTCGATATGGTCTGCTTTCTGCTTGGGAGTAGCGTGTTTTTCCAAGAGGTCAGAAACGATAGCTTTGCAATAGGTCATGCTCTCGGCACGCTGTTTCCACTCGGTATATCCGTCTGCATCGGGAAAGAGAAGTACGGTTCTTCCGCTCAACACACGAAGTTTGTCCTCTTTCATCTGACTCTTGCCACCTGTCGCCAACCATACATAGTTAGGGAAGATAGCAGAGCCGATGATGGCACTCTTCTCGGATTCAACCAATACCACCACCTTGTCGGGATAGAGGCTTAGCAGGTGTTCACCGAAAAGACATTGGGATAGTAGCCATTCTTCTGGCAATACATTCTGCTTTTTCAGTATGTTATGTATCCAGTTGATGGCTACACCTTGTTCCTTGATACGGTGTCCATCTTCGGGATTGTACTGCATTACCTTTCCTGTACGCACCTTTCCGTTCTTGTCTATCTGCCAAAAGATAACAGCACCGTCACGGGTCGCCCCCAAACGATACTCATCCAACAAGCGGTTCAACACCTCCTGAGACTTGCTGCCATAGTAGTTGCCAAGCAATATAGAGAGAAAGCGGAAGAAATTACTCTGCACGCTTTTAGATTTCTCCACATAGTGAATCGGAACATAGCCGATGGGCGTAGGTTTCATTGGCTCGGTCGGAGTGCTCTTGCTCTTCACTTCTTTCATTTGCCCATCAAAAGAAGAAGCATCAAAGGTACGGCATTCGGGATGATCCTGAAAGTATTGCTTGGGAGTGTAATGATACCCGCAGCTGCTTTCGTAGTTGCATCTTCCGACTGACGGATGCAGAGGTGTATTCTCCTCGTCCACATAATAGACAAAGGAACGCTTGTCGCCACAACTTGGACAGGTATGCCGTGTGGCTATACCTTTGTAGCTTTGTAATGAATATCGTTTCATGCCTTGGCCTCCTTTCTCTCGGTATTATCGGGTGTCCCGTCCTGTCCCATCTCCCGTTCCCCTAAGGGCTGGGACGGTGGGACACTTGGGACGATGGCTTTTTCATTCTCTTTGCTTCGGTGGATTACTCGCCCGACAGTTGATTTACCGCAACCTACTTGTGAAGCAATCTCCCTTAACGACTTGCCCATTCGGGAGAGCTCCAATATCTGGCTGTCCCTACGGGTGGATTCATCGTCTCCCAACTGCTTCAGATGTTCCTTTTCCGTGGAGTACCCTCGGTGTACAAATTGCAGAAAGCAATCGACCTTCTCAATCTCATAGATGATGACATTGTCGCCATCGTATGAGTATGTCCCATAGCGCACCTTAAGTTGCTTCACATAGCGTAGACTTCCATCTTGGGCACTTTTGCCAATGGCAAATACACTGTCAAAGAAGTTGTACAGGCGTTTGCTTCCGGCAAGGTCGTTCGAGGTGATGGGACAGTCCAAGGAGCGTTTGGGAGTATGTGCCAGGACGAGGAGGGACAACCCGTATTTCTTCTTGAGATTGTTGAGCTGGATCATCAGCCGTCCTGCCGCATCCCCCTTTTCCATGGCACAGCACAGATAGGTAAGGTTATCAACGATGAATATCCTGCATCCTGTCTGCAGTGCCATCTGCTCGATGCTACCGATGATTGCCTCCTCGAAGTTGGCATCAAGGAGGGAATCACAATCAAGGGATACACGGTACAGCCTTTCGGGGAAGGAATACAGATTGCCGTGCTCGTTGGTATAGCGGAGCTGGAACTGTTTCTCGGACAACTCGAAATCTAGATTATAGAATATGGGAAATAAGAAGGAAGAGCCAACTTTGAACAAGGTAACGTTCGTAAACGGTGTGCAGATTAAAAACAAAAGTGGAAAGCACTGATGTGGGATAATTTTATCTATTATGGTAAGATTAATCAAAACAGAGACAGTCATAAGTGTACTGATGGGGCATTTTATAAAGAAATTATTGTTTATCTTGCTGTTTGTCGGGGTACTGATTGCTCCGGCAAACGCACAAAACGAAAAGAATATGTATTCGTACAAGAAAATTGGCAACAAGTATATTGTCAGCATTAACAATCATACTGAAATTGTGAAAGCCCTGAATGCTTTCTGCAAGGAGAAAGGAATTCTGTCGGGTTCTATCAACGGGATTGGTGCTATCGGAGAGCTGACCCTCCGTTTCTTCAATCCCAAGACAAAAGCATATGATGATAAGACATTCCGGGAGCAAATGGAAATATCCAACCTTACAGGGAATATATCATCTATGAATGAGCAGGTATATCTTCATTTGCATATAACCGTCGGCAGGAGCGACTATTCCGCTTTAGCCGGACATCTACTTTCCGCAATACAGAATGGTGCAGGGGAGTTCGTGGTGGAAGATTATAGCGAGCGGATAAGTCGCACATATAATCCGGATTTAGGACTGAATATATACGATTTTGAAAGATAGTTGCCTATAAATATCGCTTAGAATACAGGATAATACATCATTCAGCTTAGATGATATATATCAAAAAAAGTTTATTAATTCTGTCACGTTAACTTTGCAACAGAAATAATTTAAAGACTATCAAATATGGATAAAGACAAGGATATGAGCCGCCGGAGATTCCTTAAAATGGCGGCATTGACAGGAGCTGCCATGTGTGTCGGGCCTACCTTGAACAAGGTAACGGTAGCAGAACGGGTATGGATGGGGAAACAACAAGTTGCAAACAACATCCCTGCAGGCATGGCGGCGGTGCGCACTCGGCGAACATTGAGACACGGAAATACGGCATTCATTGTTTCTGCAATGGGATATGGCTGTATGGGCTTGAACCATAACCGCAGCCAGTACCCGAGCAGGGAAAAAGAAATCGCCCTGGTGCATGAAGCTGTTGAACGTGGGGTGACCCTTTTCGATACAGCCGAAAGCTACGGCTACCACATCAATGAAAAATTGGTCGGCGAAGCCTTGAAAGGATATACCGACCGGGTATTTGTGTCATCGAAGTTCGGACATAAGTTTGTAAACGGTGTGCAGATTAAAACCGAAGAGGACAGCACTCCGGCCAACATCCGCCGGGTTTGTGAAAACTCGTTGCGCAATCTCGGAGTTGAAACATTGGGCATGTTCTACCAGCACCGCATAGACCCGAACACACCGATTGAAGCGGTGGCTGAAACATGCAGCGAACTCATCAAGGAAGGTAAAATCCTGCATTGGGGCATGTGTGAAGTAAACGTTGATACCATCCGCCGTGCGCACAAGATATGTCCGGTTACGGCAATCCAAAGCGAATATCACTTGATGCACCGCATGGTAGAGACGAACGGAGTGTTGGAACTGTGCGAGGATTTGGGCATCGGTTTCGTTCCATACAGTCCGCTGAACCGTGGTTTTTTGGGCGGTATGATCAATGAATATACCAAGTTTGATGTTACCAACGACAACCGGCAGACCTTGCCACGCTTCCAGCCCGAAGCCATACGCGCCAACTATCGTATTGTGGAAGTTCTTAACGCTTTCGGCCGTACAAGAGGCATTACCCCGGCACAGATAGCTTTGGCCTGGCTGATGAACAAGAAGCCTTTTATCGTGCCTATTCCGGGCACCACCAAACTCTCTCATCTGGAAGAGAACCTTCGTGCCTGCGACATCCGTTTCACGGCAGAAGAGATGGAAGAACTGGAAACAGCCGTAGCTGCCATTCCTGTAGTGGGTAGCCGCTACGATGCCTTGCAGGAGTCTAAAATCCAAAAATAATCCGTGTATGAAGAAACAGATATTTTACATGACGTTCATCGCTTTACTGTCGGGCTGTAATTGTTACAAAGGGAATATTCTGCAAATAGAGGAACAAGGCAGTTTTGCCGTAGGTGGCACCGTACTGACCGATTCATTGGGACACAAATACCACGGCGACCATGCTTATGTATTTTATCAGAAACCGGTTGATGCACGGAAATATCCGCTTGTTTTTGCACATGGTGTCGGCCAGTTTCCCAAAACATGGGAGACCACTCCTGACGGACGCGCAGGGTTTCAGAATATATTTCTTCGCAAAGGTTTCTCCACCTATCTTGTCGACCAGCCTCGCCAGGGAAATGCCGGACGGAGTACGGAAGCTGTCACACTGGAACCGGTATTCGATGAAGAAGAATGGTTCAACCGTTTCCGTGTGGGAATCTATCCTGATTATTTCGAGGGTGTACAGTTCAGTCGCGACCGGGAAGCCTTAAACCAGTACTTCCGGCAGATGACGCCGACCATCGGACCTCTGGACTTCGATGTCTATTCCGATGCCTATGCTGCTCTTTTTGACAAAATCGGTCCGGCCATATTTGTCACTCATTCACAAGGCGGTCCGGTGGGTTGGTTTACTTTGCTCAAAACGAAGAACATCAAAGCCATTGTAGCATACGAACCCGGTGGAAGTGTACCCTTCCCAACCGGTCAAGTTCCCGAAGAAGGCAAAGTCTTGACGCGGTCTAAAAAAACAGAAGGAATAGAAGTCCCTATGGCAGTTTTCAAGAGATACATGGAAATTCCCATCATCATTTACTATGGGGATAACCTGCCCGAAACAGACGAACATCCGGAACTTTACGAATGGACACGCCGTCTGCATCTCATGCGCAAGTGGGCCGAAATGCTCAATAAGCTGGGCGGTGACGTGACGGTCATTCATCTTCCCGATGTCGGTCTGCATGGGAATACGCACTTCCCGATGTCGGATTTGAACAATGTGGAAGTAGCTGACCTGCTGTCGAAGTGGCTGTATGAGAAACAGCTGGACAGATAGAAATTAACAGAGGATAACCCCAAAACCTAAATAAAAATAGTTATGAAACTGAAGTGCTTATTGGCAATGCTGCTCTTAGCCTTCCTTTCGTGCAGCAACACTCCGGCTGTTGAAGATAAGATAGATTCGTTGCCTCACTCAGAGCCGGGGAAAACATTGATAGTCTATTTCTCATGGAGCGGACATACGCAAACTGTAGCCAACATTATCCATGAACTTATTGGATGCGACATGGTGGAGATTGAACCGGAAGAACCCTATTCTGATGAATATAATGAAGTGGTTGACCGTTTCAAAAATGAAAGAGACAATCATATTCTTCCAGCTCTGCGTACAAAAGTAGAGAATATGGATGATTATGATACATTGATTATCGGTAGTCCTATTTGGGGTGGTCTTCTGTCTTCTCCTGTAAAAAGTTTCCTGTCCGGTTATGATTTGTCCGGGAAAAAGATACTCCCATTCTGTACACATGGAGGAAGCGGAACAGCACAAAGTGTGGATAATATCCGCAAACTATGTCCCCATGCTGAAATATTGCTGTTTATGGCAGTCAAACTGCAAACTCTCGGAATGAAGTGAAAAAATGGCTGTCAGAAGCCAGATTTTCTGTCGAATTAAATTACGCCCGTTTAATAGTTTTAATACTGAAATGAAATATCCTTTGTTATCCGCACTCTTTCATCCCCTTTTTCAGAGATTTGCAGATAGACCAGTAGTTGAGATTAGGGAATATGAGATTGTCTTCCTGACAGGGGCGGTAACGCTCGATAATCTGCAAAGGAGTATCCAACAGTTTCACTTGGAACGGCACTTTTGTCTTGTACCGTTTGGACAATATCCACTTCTCACCATTCACTTCTACGATGTTGCTATTGGTTAGTTTCTTGATGTCCACGAAAGAGAGGGCAGTGAAACTGGCGAAAACAAAAATGTCACGAATATAGAACAGTTGGACATCCCCAACTCGTGCGTCATCAACGTTTTCAGTTCATCTTCCGTCAGGAACTCACGTTCCGTCACATTAGGGCTGATGTGGAATTGGGCAAACGTTTTTTTCGGTATTAGTCCGTTAAAGTGCACACACATGACAACGCCTTTCAGCCACATGCACTTTTCCCATATCGTCCCGTTGTAAAGTCCCGCTTTCGTTGATAGGTAGGCTGCAAACCCCTTGATGAAGTCGGGCTTAATCTCCAGCATGAACATATCCGTCCGTCTGTAAAAAGACTTGATGAACGCTGCCACATGGTTTCTTGCCACCACCCGTGAACGGTGGTTGCCATTACCCTGTCTTTTCCGACACGCTTCTTGAATACTTCGTTCTCACATCCGGACGCTTTGAGCAGTGTCTCATACTCACTGCCGATACCCTGATAAGCATTGCTCACCATTTCAGCCGTCACGAACGCTTCACGGTCGAATATACGCAGGTAGTGCTTGATGATTTGAGCCTTGATGTTGTCAAGGGCAAGGTTGATATCACGTACTTCCGCACTCTTGCCTTTCGCCCTGTTCCCTTTCACGCCCCAAAGCGTTTTCGGGATACTTCTACTTATAGCTGAACTGCGTCACAATCCCGTTAATCGTTACCCGTCCTATGATGCGGACAATATCGTTTTTCTCCTTGTTGCCGTTCACGTAGAACAGCACTTTGAATGTACTTCTTGCCATACTCATTTTTTAAGTTTAAAATTAAGTATCAATGAGTTATACCTTGTAAACCAACCGAAGCCATACGGAGAAAAATTCAGCACGGAGTATCAAAAATCACCTTTCACGGGGTAATGATTTGGCAACCTTTCTACTTCATAAATTTACTTTTTTTTGCGTTACCTCGTTTTATGCCTTTGTCCTCATTTGTCCTCACAAACGCTTTATTCATAGCCGTTTTAAAAACATTTCCGCCTTTCTATTCCTCTTTTCCACAGATTTTTAGTAAATTTATATCCATCTAATTTTTAAGGCCCTATGTTCAGACTCAATCTAACCAAACATTGCATAAAGTGGTACTGTTTCATCCAAATGCAACTGATGGACACGTTCGTACATTATTTTGTGCTTGTATCGTTATATCTATTGCAGCTATTATCTGTAGTTCATTTGTATCCATGGCCCATTACAGACAGGCGTTATTCAGTATGACTTATTTTTCCTCCCTGGTGTTTTTTGTGGAGTATGCATTGCGCATTTGCGGCACCGGTCAAATATCCGGATAGAGACATAAACCGTACACGATGGAAATATATTTTTTCATTCTATGGTTTGTGGACTCCGTGACCATTCTCCCTTATATGTTAACCTATATGTATTGGGATACGAATATTGTCCATGTCATTATCCTCCTTTACATTTTTATTATTGTCAAATAGATAAGATACTTACGGAAGAGTGGGTTATGACCTATATACCTGCGGTATCATGGTCTGTTTTTCTGCTATTCTGATATACTCTATAGAGCTTAATGTACAGCTTGAGGATTTCAAAACATTCGTGACGGGCTTTGGTGGGCAGTAATTCTAAGACTTTAAATAAAGAAAAATTAAGCTACCCCTTAAAAAAAAGAGATATTTCCTTTCAAAGAATTCATTTCTTTTATTACATTTGTATTAGTCTTTTGAAAATAGAAGATTTATAGTAAAGCGTTAAGGCATTATCCAAGTTCAGGAAATCCCCAATTTCGAAACAACAATTGGATAATACATTGGACGCTCCACGTTCTATCTATATAGATTTTTGTTATATATAGACGTGGGGCTTTGTGTATTATATGTTGTTGAGTATGGGGATACTTCTGAACGGTAATACCAAAGTTCCCACGCTTAACTTTATATAAACACAACTCCAGGGAACAGGGTTGGCTTATAATAAACATTATGAAAGCAACTTGTTTTAAAAGCGAGACAACTGTCTCCAACGACTTTCCCCCTTTGTTTGTTACTATCTTTTGTGGAATATTCTATCCTTTCATTTCCATTCCTGTCTCTTTCGGAACATACCGTTCATTATCATACAAATTACATGCCAAAGCACTTTTCTGCCTTCTCCTGCTATGGTACTAGATAATAGTAACTCCCCCTATCACATAGAGGAAGAACTTTGGTTACAGATACTTTCTCTGTCAAGAGAGTTGCAGGAGTGTAAAGCTAGTCTGCACCATAATACTTTGGACTGTATTTCCGATAAGATTGAAGGAATAGAAAGAGAACTGGATGTCTTATTGGATATTCTGCAAGGGAGGCAAGACAAAAAGACATCATAGTGCTATTTTTTATGACAATTTGTCTACGCCGATAAGTTATCCTATTATTTAAGCCTCGTTTAAGAATTCCGTTTTATGGGTTACCCACAATCGAATGGAATTTTTATATACTGAGAATAACACATGATATTAGTAATGGATTTTCAATATTCAGAGTGATAATGGATAAACGAATAGAAAACGCCATGAATGAGTTGATCAATACAGAAATATGGTCAACCGGTTTATACCTGTCATTGCAGGTTTATTTTGAAGATGAACGGCTTCCAATACTTAGCTCCTGGCTGAACTCCCAAGCACAGGACAATATGAACAAGGTTTATCAGATGATGAATCGGATATGCCATGATGGAGGATGTGTTGTAATCAATGAAATGAAACGGGATACACATGAATGGACAACGCCATTGAATGCCTTGAATGAATTGCTTGAACATGAGCAGTACATATCACGTCAGGTAAACACATTTCTCATATTATGCTGGAATGTAAGCATGTCCTTCCATTCTTTCATCAGCGGGCTGTATGCAGACCGTATATATGTAAGTACGGCATTTATGGAATTGTTACGTATCCTCGCCAAGGAAAACGAACGGAAACTACCTTATTTTTGACGGTATGGATTTAAGATTGATGTTATGCAAAATTTAATATTGCAGAATGCTATCTGGTATGTTTTTTGCGATATAATAATCGATAATAAACTATATGTCATCATGGATATATTTGTATATTTAACATTGTGTTTCACTTCGCTATTCACCTTGATGGACCCTCTTGGAGTGATGCCGGTATTCCTGCAAATGACTGATGGAATGGATACGAAAGAACGCAGATATATCGCCTTGAAAGCATGTACCATTGCATTTATCATATTAGTCCTTTTTACATTATCGGGCAGGTTTCTGTTTCATTTTTTCGGCATCTCAACAAACGGATTCCGGATTGTGGGAGGTATCATCATCTTTAAAATCGGATATGATATGTTGCAGGCACATTTTACCCATGTGAAACTGAATGAAACTGAACGAAAAGAATATTCCAAAGATATAACCATCACACCTCTTGCCATTCCGATGTTATGCGGTCCGGGAGCGATTTCCAGTGGAATAACATTGATGGAAGATGCTTCGGAATATACTTTCAAAATAGTATTGCTTGGCGTAATCGCTTTGGTCTGCATTCTTTCCTTCTTTATTCTGTGCGCGTCCACCCAGCTTTTAAAAATCTTGGGAGAGACGGGAAACAATGTGATGATGAGACTGATGGGACTTATTCTAATGGTGATCGCCGTGGAATGTTTTATCAGCGGGATACGTCCGGTATTAATTGAAATCTTGAAACAAGCCCATGCTTGTTCTTAAAGAAGAGAGATAATTTGGATTTATTATTAACATTAAAAGTTTGATTCATCATGACTGAAAAATTGCAAAATGCTCTGAATGAGCAAATCACAGCAGAATTATGGTCTGCCAACCTGTATTTATCAATGTCTTTTTATCTGGAAAGAGAGGGCTTTTCCGGAATGGCTCGCTGGATGCAGAAACAGTCTGCAGAAGAGACCGGGCATGCATATGCCATTGCCGGGTACATGATTAAGCGTGAGGCAACCCCGAAAGTAGACAAGGTCGATGTGGTTCCACAAGGTTGGGGTAACCCTGTTGAAGTATTCGAGCATGCTTTGGAGCATGAAAAACATGTTTCCAAACTGATTGATGAGTTGGTACAGGTAGCATCCGAAGAGAAAGACAATGCCACTCAGGACTTCTTGTGGCAATTTGTTCGTGAGCAAGTAGAAGATGAAGCGAATGTACTCAATATTGTTAGTCATCTGAGGAAAGCCGGAGACTGTGCTATCCTTTTTATGGATGCAAAACTGGGTGAACGGGAGTCATAAACCAGAATAATCAATAAAAATAAATAAAATGAAAATAGTAGATTTATTGGGAGGAAAGGCTGAGTACTACCTGAACCATACATGTAAGACGATAGACAAACAACTTATCCATATTCCGGGACCGGATATGATAGATAAGGTATGGATGAATTCCGACAGGAATATCCGTACATTGGAAAGTTTGCAGGCTTTATACGGACATGGACGTCTGGCCAATACGGGCTATGTATCCATTCTGCCTGTAGACCAGGGCATAGAACATTCTGCAGGAGCGTCTTTCGCCCCCAATCCGCTTTATTTCGATCCCGAAAACATCATAAAGCTGGCCATTGAAGGAGGGTGTAATGCCGTGGCATCCACATTCGGTGTGTTGGGCGCCGTGGCACGCAAATATGCACACAAGATACCTTTTATCGTCAAGCTGAACCATAATGAGTTGCTGACTTATCCGAACAGCTACGACCAGGTAATGTTCGGTACGGTGAAAGAGGCATGGAACATGGGAGCCGTAGCTGTCGGTGCTACCATTTATTTCGGTTCGGAACAAAGCCGCCGCCAGATAGTGGAAGTGTCACAGGCTTTTGAATATGCCCACGAACTGGGAATGGCTACTATTCTGTGGTGCTATTTGAGAAACAGCAGCTTCAAAAAGGATGGTACCGACTATCATGCCGCTGCCGACTTGACAGGACAAGCCAACCATATCGGGGTTACCATCAAAGCCGATATCGTGAAGCAGAAGCTCCCATCCAATAACGGCGGTTTCAAGGCTATCGGATTCGGAAAGACAAACGAGTGTATGTATTCGGAACTGACCACTGACCATCCGATAGACCTTTGCCGTTATCAGGTGGCGAATGGCTATATGGGACGTGTCGGATTGATCAATTCCGGTGGAGAATCTCATGGAGCTTCCGATTTGCGTGATGCGGTCATTACAGCAGTTGTCAATAAGCGTGCCGGTGGCATGGGATTGATCAGCGGACGTAAAGCTTTCCAAAAGCCGATGAATAAGGGTGTCGAATTATTAAACGCTATTCAGGATGTCTACCTCGATCCGGCAATAACCATTGCCTGATCTAGGAAAGATGAGAAATAATTCTTATCTTTGACTACCAGATAGTTAACCATTAAAAAATAGAATTATGAAGTTTTTTATTGACACAGCCAATTTGGAGCAGATTCAGGAGGCGTATGACCTCGGAGTACTTGACGGAGTGACTACCAATCCTTCGCTGATGGCGAAAGAAGGCATTAAAGGTACGGAGAATCAACGTGAGCATTACATTAAAATATGTAAGATTGTCAATGCTGATGTAAGTGCGGAAGTAATAGCAACGGATTATGAAGGGATGATCCGCGAAGGGGAAGAGCTTGCCGCACTCAATCCGCATATCGTTGTCAAGGTGCCTTGCATTGCCGATGGTATCAAAGCTATCAAGTACTTTACAGAAAAAGGAATCCGGACCAATTGTACATTGGTATTTTCCGTCGGACAGGCATTGCTGGCTGCAAAAGCCGGAGCGACTTACGTTTCGCCTTTTGTCGGACGCCTGGATGATATTTGCGAAGACGGGGTAGGGCTTGTCGGTGATATTGTACGTATGTATCGCACCTATGATTACAAGACTCAGGTATTGGCGGCTTCTATCCGCAATACGAAGCACATCATAGAGTGTGTGGAGATGGGAGCAGATGTGGCTACCTGTCCGTTGAGTGCTATCAAAGGGTTGTTGAATCATCCGCTGACTGATTCGGGATTGAAGAAATTTTTGGAAGATTATAAAAAGGTGAATGGATAATTGGGTTTGAGAAACTAAATTTTCTCAAAGAATTTATTTTAAAGGGGCTTCTGACATAAAATATGTCAGAAGTCCTTTTTTAGTAATTTTAATATAGTCAAACAAGATAAAACTAAGACTTCTCGTTTATTCATCTTAATTTGTATCGTGTAATCTAACTAGTGATGTAAATAATGAATAAAAATGGATTTAGTCGATGTGCCGATATCTATATCGGCCGTTTGCGAGAGGAGGGCCGCTATTCTACGGCGCATGTCTATCAGAACGCCCTTCTTTCTTTTAGCAAGTTTTGTGGTGTCCATAGTGTGTCTTTCCGTCAAGTCACCCGTGAGCGTCTTCGCCGTTACGAACAGCATCTTTACGCATGTGGTCTGAAGCCCAATACGATTTCCACGTATATGCGTATGCTTCGGAGTATCTATAATCGGGGTGTGGAAGCCGGCAGTGCTCCTTATGTCCACCGCCTGTTTCATGAGGTCTATACGGGGGTGGACGTGCGTCAGAAAAGGGCGCTTCCCGTCGTCGCTCTTCGCAGGCTTCTTTATGAAGATCCCCAGTCTGACCGTCTCCGCCGTACCCAGGCTATCGCTGCTCTGATGTTCCAGTTCTGCGGGATGTCTTTCGCCGATCTGAGCCATTTGGAGAAATCCGCTCTTGATAGCAACGTGCTGCGCTACAATCGTGTCAAGACGAAGACTCCCATGAGCGTTGAGGTTCTGGACAGTGCACAGGAGATGCTCGACCAACTCCGGAACCGGCAGTCTCCCCGTCCCGGCTGTCCCGACTACCTTTTCGGCATCCTTCAGGGAGATAAGAAAAGGAAGGATGAGAAAGCTTACCGTGAATACCAGTCCGCTCTCCGGAGATTCAACTACTGCCTGAAATCCCTGGCAAAGCGGCTACGTCTCAACTTCCCCGTGACTTCCTACACGCTTCGCCATTCTTGGGCTACCACCGCCAAGTACCGTGGTGTCCCTATCGAGATGATCAGCGAGTCGCTTGGTCATAAGTCCATCAAGACTACGCAGATTTATCTGAAAGGCTTTGAGCTGAAAGAGCGTACGGAGGTAAACCGGATGAATTTGTCTTACGTTAAGAGGTGCGGTTCTGGCCTGTATGTTTGATTTAGAATCCTGATATACAGTGTTTATCGGTGTGTGTTACTTCTTAGGTAACGGAATGATTCATGGCGCAAAGATGGACATATTTATGAAAATACGCAAACAAAAATGAAATTAATTTCGGAAAATGAATCAAATGCAGGCATAACAGGCGGAAAATGACAATATCCGTGTTATGTCTTTTTTTTATTCCAATTCATGAAAAACACCTTCACTTCTGCTTTATTTCCTGAATACCAGTCCTCTTCTGATGTTTTCGTTGAAAAAAGTTCCCTTTTCTGCTTGCCCTATGCTTGTTCGTTACCTAAGAAGTAACGGATAAACATGGGGTAAAAAAATATGATTTTAAGAAAAAAGAAATCACTAAATGCTGGGCCTATTAATGGGACAGGGGAAGGCGTAGCACACTCAAAACGCTGGTATGTTGCATTAGTTCGTATGCATCATGAAAAGAAGGTTTCCGAGCATCTGGACAAGATGGGTATCGAGAATTTCGTTCCCGTTCAACAGGAATTCCACCAATGGAGCGACCGTCGCAAGCTGGTCACCTCCGTCTTGCTTCCTATGATGGTCTTCGTACACGTTGACCCTAAGGAACGCATGGAAGTCCTGAGTTTTTCTACTGTCAGCCGTTACATGGTGATGCGCGGCGAGAGTAGTCCTGCTGTAATTCCTGACGAGCAGATGGCTCGTTTCCGTTTCATGCTTGATTATTCGGAAGAATCGATAAGCATGAACAGTTCTCCTTTGGCTCGTGGCGAAAAGGTTCGCGTGATCAAAGGTCCGTTGACGGGTCTTGTTGGCGAACTGGTCAATGTGGATGGTAAAAGTAAGATTGCTGTTCGCTTGAATATGCTGGGATGCGCCTGTGTTGATATGCCTGTCGGTTATGTAGAGCCGATTATGGCGGCTGTTTAAGGCAAGGGATATGGATGCTATTATTTTACAAGAAAATATAGAGGGTTTATTAAGTTTGGTACGTATGCTGCTTCCTGGTGGGGGGAGTGCAGGCTGCGTGTATTTGGATGATCTTTCAGCATTACAACGATCCATCCACGAAAAGATTAACGATTTATATTCTCAACGGGGGGAGACACCGGAGCAGGATGCTACCCTGTGTTTGGCCATCCTTCAGGGATATAATGTGTCGATGTACGCCAATCCGGAAGACGAGGATAGAAAACGGTCTGTCTTGCAGCGTTCTCTGACCCTCCTTGATGTTCTTCCCCCTTCTCTTCTTAAACAACAGTTGTCTGCGGTCTGTCATGGTATGCAGGAACTGTGTGAAACCAACTAACTTTTTTATTTGTCAATGAAAATACAACGACTTTTTAGCATTCTACTATTTTGTTTGATGCTGGGAAGTGGCTCGCTTATGGCCCAGTCCATGAGTGACTCACAGGTACTGGAATATGTAAAAGACGGCATCCGCCAAGGCAAGGAACAGAAGCAGCTTGCTTCCGAACTTGTGCGTAAAGGTGTGACCAAGGAACAGGCTATGCGTGTGAAGCAGCTCTATGAGCAGCAGAACAATGTAAACACCTCCCAATCCACGGGTACGGATATCAACGAGTCCCGCCTTCGTGAAGAGACTAAGGAAAATACTTCCGACATGCTGGAAGATCATCCGACTACGGAAGATTTGGCCCGTGAGGACCAGGTTTTCGGGCGCAATATCTTCAATACCCGCAACCTGACGTTCGAGCCTAGTGTCAACCTTGCCACTCCTGCCAATTACCGTCTGGGTCCCGGTGATGAAGTCATCATTGATATCTGGGGTGCGAGCCAGAACACGATCCGCCAGCAAATCTCTCCTGAAGGTACTATCAACATTCAGAAGATCGGCCCTGTCAACCTTAGCGGTATGACAGTCTCTGCCGCCAATGACTATCTGAAGAACGCCCTGAATAAAATATATAACGGTCTGAATAATACTACCGATCCTACTTCCGACATCCGTCTGACTTTAGGTAATATCCGTACTATCCAGATCAATGTGATGGGAGAGGTCGTGCAGCCGGGTACCTACGCCCTTTCTTCCTTCTCTACCGTCTTCCATGCGCTTTACCGTGCAGGCGGCGTGAGTGATATCGGCAGCCTCCGAAACGTTCAGTTGGTACGCAACGGAAAGAATATCGCCACCATCGATGTTTACGAATTTATCATGAAAGGCAACACGCAGGATGACATCCGCCTTCAGGAAGGTGACGTGGTTATCGTCCCCGCCTACGATGTCTTGGTAAAGATCAGCGGCAAGGTAAAACGCCCTATGCGTTTCGAAATGAAGAAAGACGAGAACCTTGCCACTTTAATCAAATATGCCGGCGGCTTTGAAGCCGATGCCTACACCCGTTCATTGCGTGTTGTCCGTCAGAATGGTGAGGAATATGAGGTCAACACGGTCAAGGATATGGACTACAGCATCTACACAATGCGTAACGGTGACGTTGTAACAGCCGAAGCCATCCTTAACCGCTTCACAAACAAACTGGAAATCCGTGGCGCTGTCTATCGTCCCGGTATCTACCAGCTCAGCGGTAAACTGAACACGATCCGCGAACTTGTCCATGAAGCTCAGGGTCTGACCGGTGACGCTTTCCTGAATCGTGCCGTCCTCTATCGCCAGCGTGAAGACCTGACCAGTGAAGTTGTTCAGATAGACATTAAGTCTATCATGGACGGCACTTCCCCAAACCTTGCCCTAATGAAGAATGACATCCTCTACATTCCAAGTATCCATGACCTGGAAGACCGGGGTAATGTCACAGTTCACGGTGAGGTTGCCCACCCTGATTCCTATCCTTATGCGGATAACATGACACTTGAGGATCTGATCATTCAGGCCGGTGGCTTGAAAGAAGCCGCCTCTACTGTCCGTATTGATATATCGAGACGAATCAAGAATCCTCGTAGTACTGCGGATAATGATACGATTGGTCAGATGTATACCTTCTCTTTAAAGGATGGTTTTGTCATCGACGGTCAGCCCGGTTTTATCCTTGAGCCTTATGATCAGGTTTATGTCCGTCGCAGTCCGGGCTATCAGGCACAACAGAATGTAGCCATTGAAGGTGAAATCCTTTTCGGAGGAAATTACGCCATGACCAGCCGTGAGGAACGTCTTTCCGATTTAGTGAATAAAGCCGGCGGTCCGACCAATTATGCCTATCTGCGTGGTGCGAAACTGACCCGTGTGGCTAACGCTAGTGAAAAGAAACGTATGGGTGATGTAATTCGCCTTATGAGCAGGCAATTGGGCGAAGCCATGATTGACTCTTTGGGTATTGGTGTTGAGGATACCTTTACGGTAGGCATTGATCTGGAGAAGGCTTTGACTAATCCTAAGGGTAGTGCCGACCTTGTCCTACGTGAAGGTGATGTGGTCTTTATACCTAAGAATACTAATACTGTAACTATCAATGGTGCTGTCATGGTTCCGAATACGGTTTCTTATATGAAGGGAAAGAATGTGGATTATTACCTGAATCAGGCCGGTGGCTGTTCTGATAATGCAAGGAAGAGTAAGAAGTTCATTGTTTACATGAATGGTCAGGTGACGAAGGTTAAGGGTAGTGGTAAGAAACAGATTGAACCGGGATGTGAGATTATTGTGCCTAGTAAGGCTAAGAAGAAAGGGAACATAGCTAATATTTTAGGTTATGCTACTTCCTTCAGTTCTTTGGGAATGATGATTGCTTCTATTGCTAATTTGATAAAGAAATAAATGACCTATTATGATTGAAAAGCAATCTTATCAAGAACCGTTTTCTGAAGTGGATAAAAGGAAAGATGATGAAATGGAAATAGACTTGATGGCTATTTTTTATAAGATTATTACTGTTCGTGGAGTACTATGCAAAGCTGCTGGAGTGGGAGTAATAATTGCTATAGTGGTGGCATTGAGCATTCCCAAGCAATATACAGTAAAGGTTACCCTTTCTCCTGAAATGGGTAATGCGAAGGGAAGTAATGGTTTAGCCGGACTTGCTGCCTCGTTTTTGGGAGATGGGGCTCTAATAGGGGAAAGCACAGATGCCTTGAACGC
>ERZ791729.569-NODE-569-length-17410-cov-2.755920_pt1 | contig 17410 bp, 18 predicted proteins | sample MGYA00510043_ERZ791729 | MGnify/ENA primary metagenome ERZ791729 (study PRJEB30046, sample SAMN00715149) | human gut metagenome | study: EMG produced TPA metagenomics assembly of the A metagenome-wide association study of gut microbiota in type 2... | reverse complement strand
CGGGATGCCCCCTCACGGGGGCACGACTTGAAACCAGCGTTATGACGCTGCACCACGACTGCAGGCCTGTCGAGCCACAGTGCCTGTGCAACAGCTGCATGCATGATAAATACAGCAGTGATAAAGACACAAAGTGGTGCTGCACTCGTTGCGTCGGAAAGTGTCCGGTGCTAGAGTGCGAAAAATATAAACCTGAAAGGAAGAAAAACAGTGAGTGAAGAAAAACGTGCTCATGCGCTGCTGCCAGCATCATCGGCGCATATTTGGTTACACTGTCTGCCCTCCGCCCGAATGGCGGAAAACATGCCGCAGGTGGACACGCCCTGGGCCGCAGAAGGCACACTTGCGCACGAACTTGCAGAGTGTAAAGCCCGAAAAAAGTTCTGCCCGCGGCCGGAGGATGACTACGCCGAAAAAATGCGAGAGATCCGCGCCAACCCGGCATATTCGCCGGAAATGGACGGATGCACGGATCTGTACATCCAAGCGATCGATGAGGAGTGCATGCGCTACTCCAGCAGGCCGCTAGTGGCGCTGGAGACCCGCGTGAACTACTGCAACATTGTGCCGGAAGGATTTGGCACATCCGACTGCATCATTATCGGCGGCGACACGCTTACCATCATCGATTACAAGCATGGCAAGGGTGTGCCGGTATCGGCGATGGACAACCCCCAATTAAAGCTATACGCCATCGGCGCACTCAATCAGTTCGACGCATTTTACGGAGACAGCATTAAGCATATACGCCTGAGGATTGTTCAACCACGTGTGAGCGACGAATTGAATGATTTTGAGATTACCGTACAAGACCTAATGCAATGGGGCAATTCCGTTGTCGTGCCCGCCGCCAATTTAGCGTACAATGGCGGCGGGGAATGCAACCGTGGCGACTGGTGTCGCTTTTGCAAGGCGCGGGCGGTCTGCCGCCCAACTGCGGCTAATTATTTAGCGTTGGACGCATTTAGGGCATTTTGCCAAAAAGAGCCCAATGAGCTATCCGATGACGAGATTGGGGATATCCTCACTCGGGCGGCAGGGCTGCAAGCGTGGGTAGCGTCCGTAGAAACGTACGCACTGCAAGCGTGCCTCGCGGGCAAGCACATCCCCGGGCACAAAGTTGTTGCAGGGCGGAGCGTCCGGGCGTGGACGGACCAAGATGCCGCATTTACGGCGCTGCAGGCTGCCGGGGTAGATCAAGCGCTGCTGTACGATCGCAAGCCATGCACGCTGACGGAGCTGGAAAAACGCCTGGGCAAGGCAAAATTTAAGGAGTTAGCGGGCCAGTATGTGCACAAGCCCACAGGAAAACCGATTTTGGCCCCGGCAGACGATCCACGGCCTGAGCTGATGGGCGTATCAGGGATGTTTGGTGATATGAATGGGTAAGCCAAAACTTAGGGTCCGTGCCAAAGAACTTTTCATGCGGGCTTACATAAAAGTGCACGTAGGAGGTTCAATTCCTGACACAGACATAGTTCTTACCAATGATAAATGCACAATACTACTACACCGTGTCGAATTGCAGCAACTTACCAAAACACAGGCGCGTAAAATCGCTAAATTCGGGTGGAAAAACCCAGATAATAATGCAAACATGACAATGCTAATTGGTGAAGTGCAAGCCCAATTAGCAGAGATTGATGCAATACTAGCGAAATACGACGCGCCGCTAAAAACCACACAGAAACATCTACTAAATATTTGTGATGCATTTGCTGAGGAATACAACCGCATGAAAAAACTAAAGGAGAGTAAACAATGAACGCTAATACAATTACAATCGGGGAAGTGCGCTTCTCTTACTGCAATTTATTCCAGCCCCGCGCCAATCAGCAAGGGCAGGAGCCAAAATACTCTGTGACGATTTTGGTGCCGAAGTCCAACGCCGCCGCCAAAGCCGCCATTGATGCCGCTATCCAGGCCGCCATTGATGCCGGGGTATCCAAATGCTGGAATGGTGTCCGCCCGCCGCAACCGTCTATCTGTGTCCACGACGGCGACGGCGTACGGCCCAGCGACGGCATGCCATTTGGGGACGAATGCAAAGGCCACTGGGTGTTCACGGCGTCGTGCAAGGCGGAGCGCCCCCCGTACGTGGTGGACTCGAACATCCAGCCGATCCTGCAGCAGTCGGAAATCTATTCGGGCATGTACGGGCGCGTGAATGTAGCATTTTTCCCGTACAATGCATCCGGAAAGAAGGGCATTGGCTGCGGGCTGAACGGGGTGCAAAAGCTTCGGGACGGCGAACCCCTGGGCGGCGGCGTGACTGCAGCAGAAGCTTTCGGATCGCCTGCCGCGGCTGACCCTGCGGCCGGTGGATGGGCCGCACCTGCACCCAACTGGGGCACTCCCGCAGCCCCCGCCGCCGAACCCGGATACACTAATCCCTGGGGCTAAGTTATGGCACATCACTTAAGCATAGACATAGAGACGTACAGCAGCGTGCCAATTGCTAAAGCTGGGGCATATAAATATGCGCAAAGTCCGGATTTCGAGATTTTGCTGCTGGCCTACAGCTACGACGGCGGGCCCGTATATGTGGTAGATCTCACGAAAGATTCTTTACCTGGCCAACTGCAAGAGTGTCTATTCGATGAAAATATCACTAAGCATGCATGGAATGCCGCATTCGAATGGTGGTGCTTAAGTCAATATTTCGGACTTCCGGGGCCGTCTGGCCCCGGATTTACCCGAAATGATTGGCTGGTACAATGGCGCTGTGATATGGTGCACTCGATGTACTGCGGTTACCCGGCGAGCCTGGACGCTGCAGGCAAGGCGCTAGGCCTGCCAGAGGATAAGCAAAAACTTAGCATAGGTAAAGCGCTAATCCGCTACTTTTGCGCCCCATGCGAACCCACAAAATCCAACGGCGGACGTACTCGCAATCTACCTCATCATGATCCGGACAAGTGGGAATTATTCAAATCCTACTGCCAACAAGACGTTGCAACAGAAATGGAAAATGCTAAACGGCTTGACGCTTTTCCTGTGCCCGATTGGCTGTGGAATCAGTGGCGCACTGATTTAGTGATTAATTCTCGCGGTGTATTCGTCGACATGGATTTGGTGCAAGGCGCTATCGCACTAGATCAAGACGCGAAAGCGGAGTATATCGCTAAAGCGAGAGAGCTTACCGGACTTGACAACCCAAACAGTGTGCAGCAATTGGCCAAATGGCTGGGGGCTGAGACCGGGGACACCGTGACCGACTTACGCAAGGATACAGTGGGTAAGATGCTGACGGACGGATTGTCCAGCGATAAAGCCTCGCAAGTGCTACAGATCCGGCAACAGCTAAGCAAGACTAGTACGAAAAAGTATTACGGGATTGCAGATGCTGTGTGTGATGATGGGAGACTGCGTGGGCTGCTGCAATTTTACGGCGCTAGCCGGACTGGCCGATGGTCCGGGCGCGGCGTGCAGCCCCAAAACCTCCCGCGCACATATCTGGATGCCCTTCCGGTTGCCAAGGATTTAATTAAGCAGCGCAACAGAGCAGGACTGGAGATGCTGTATGGCGATTTACCGGATACTTTAAGCCAAATGATCCGGACTGCTCTGATCGCCACACCGGGAAACAGGCTGATCGACGCCGACTTTTCGGCAATTGAGGCCCGCGTGGTGGCGTGGCTGGCCGGGGAAGAATGGGTACTTGATGTTTTTCGTACTCATGGAAAAATCTATGAGGCTACTGCATCAATGCTGTATGGTATTCCGCTGGACCGGATTAAAAAAGGCAACCCGGAATACTCCTACCGGCAAAATGGCAAGGCTGCAACCCTCGCACTTGGGTATGGCGGCGGTGCACCAGCACTGATCCGCGTCGGACGGCTGCCGGAAGATACGGCGGAATCGGAATTGGAGGATATCAAGCGCCGGTGGCGGCAGACCAATCCGAATATCGTATGCTTTTGGTATGCCGTCGAAGCCGCCGCGCTGGAGGCCTGCCGGACAGGCAGACCGCAAATCGTGCGGGGGCTAATTTTCGCCAGAGAATTTGATCCGGCGACCGGCATGGACATGCTAACAATCCGCCTACACAGCGGGAGAAAGCTGTATTACGTAAAGCCCCACCCGGCAAAAAACCGATTTGGCAGTGACAGCCTAGGCTATTGGGGCGTAAATCAGACGAACAAGCGGTGGGAGCGACAGGAGACCTACGGCGGTAAGCTTGTGGAAAACATCACACAGGCTACTGCACGTGACTGCCTCGCAGAAGCTACTGAAAGATTAGAGGCTGCGGGTTATCCGGTTGTATTCCACGTGCATGATGAGGTGATTATTGATTGTTCGCATGGAAGCCTGGAGGAAGTGATTGAAATTATGTCGCAGCCTCCTGTCTGGGCCCCGGATCTGCCGCTAACTGCAGACGGGTGGGAATGCGACTACTTTAAAAAGGATTAGGAGATGTAGTAAATGAAAATAATTAAACCTGAGGTATTCGTGGACTTTGAGGGACGGACCGGCGATGATATTTTGCGCAAAATCGAAAAATGTGGCCGGATCTGCTATCGATCAGAGCCGACCGGCGACCCCAGCGATTTTGTACAGCGGCTGATCGCGCGTGGCCACGAATCTGTGCTGGAGCACGTTAGCGTGACTTCGTATATCACTTGTGATCGAGGCGTTACGCATGAGTTAGTGCGCCACAGAGTGGCGAGTTACAGTCAGGAAAGCACGAGATATTGTAATTACGCCAGTGGAAAATTTGGAAATGAAATTGCTGTAATTGAACCGTTATATCTGACACCGGGATCCCGGAAGTGGAATTCGTGGAAAGAGGCGTGCGAGTACGCAGAACTCAAGTACATGCTCCTGCGTGATCGCGGCTGCTCAGCGCAAGAAGCCCGTGCGGTGCTGCCGAACAGCACCGCCGCAAAAATCGCCATGACCGCCAATCTGAGAGAATGGCGGCACATATTGAAACTGCGGACCAGCAAAGCAGCCCATCCGCAAATGAAAGAAATTGCCAATATGATTTTGACACAGATGAAAGAGCACGTACCTGTTGTATTCGACGATGTTAAGGAGGCTGAAAAGCATGAATAGAACTGAAATTTTAACAAATGCCGAAAAAATTGTAAACGGTGAACGTGAGCAGCAATACGGCACGCCTGAAGACAGTTTTAATCTCATCGCAGAATTATGGAGTGCTTATTTAAATAGTATCTCCGATTGGGGATGTGCGCTTGATGTTGGTCCAGTCGACGTTGCGAATATGATGATTTTACTTAAAATTGCCAGAAGCACAGCCGGGTTCACCTCACACGCTGATAATTTCATCGATATCGCGGGATACGCCGCATGTGGTGGAGAGATTGCGACAAAGCATTTCTCTAAGAAGGAGACCAACAATGAGTAATGCAAAAACAGATGCTGTTCTTCCTTTGTTATTCAACTTGCGGAATACTGGTTGAAAACAGGCTGCCCCGATGATAGAAGGAATAATGATGCACATCGAATAAGTTGTGTAGTAGGAGGCATTCCCTTCCACATATGTAAAGTAATACAGAATATCTGCGTTTCTACCATACAGTGTAAATCCAAATAATATCTGTCCTGCCAATGAGCACACCTGCTGGAAGAGTACAATGATGTGCGGGTGTGCGCCATGACGCTGGATCTGCCAGAGCGCGTGATGCCTGGAAAGCTTTATCGATGGGCCGAACGACTGAGGAATCGCAAATGAAGGAGTTGACTACATGCTCCATGATCGAAATATCACTATATCTGCTGCTGGCAACCGTCGGGCCACGAATTGGCAAGCACAGTCGCTGATGCTATCAGAGTTGTACGCCAAATTGCAGGTCCCGGCGCGCGGCAAAGAGACCATAGCGGAGTACTTAGCACTATCAAAATCACAGCAGGACGACTTAAAAGATGTTGGCGGCTACGTCGCGGGGGCTTTAAACGGCCCCCGCCGTAAGGCGAACGCCGTGGCCGGGCGCGACGTAATCACACTGGACCTCGACAATATTGGACCGGGAAAAACAGATGACGTACTAAAGACCGTAGAAGCGCTGGGCTGCGGATACTGTGTGTACTCCACTCGAAAGCATCAGCCCTCCGCCCCACGACTGCGAGTGCTGCTGCCCCTAGATCGTACGTGTACAGCGGACGAATATGAGCCGTGCGCCCGCAGGATGGCAGAGTGGATAGGCCTGGATATGGCGGATCCTACCACATTCGAGGCTTCCCGGCTGATGTATTGGGGTAGCTGCTGCGCAGACGGGGAATACATCTACCGCACGGCGGACAAGCCAATGCTATCTGTGGATGGGCTGCTGGGCACGTACGCCGATTGGCGTGATTACACATCTTGGCCGCAAGTGCCTAGCGCACCTAGCCCCGCGCGGGCGGCGACCAAACAGGGGGACCCGGAGACTAAGCCGGGCGCGGTGGGCGCATTTTGCAAAGTGTATGATGTTCCCGCTGCGATGGACAAGTTTATTCCGCACGCGTACATCGAATGTGACAATGCCCCCGGGCGCTACACGTACACCGGGGGCAGTACCACGGGTGGCGCTGCGCTGTACGATGGCGGCAAATTTTTATATTCCCACCACGCTACTGATCCTTGCAGCGGACGGCTAGTCAACGCTTTTGACATGGTGCGGCTGCACCGATTTGAAGGCTTAGACGATGATGCAGCCCCCGGTACTCCGTGGATCAGGCTGCCTAGCTATAAAGCCATGTGCGAGTTAGCTACACAGGATCCGCAAGTAGCAAATCTGATCATGTCGGAACGATGGGAGCAGTGCAAAACCGATTTCCAGGCCGCTGAGATACCGTCTGGCGGCATAGGCGGCGCGGAGAGCGGCGAAACGACGGATGATGGTTCCTGGCTGCGCCCGCCAATTATGGACGTAGACGGCCAGCTGAAGCCTATCAAATCGCTGAAAAACTACAAAGCCGCGCTGGAGCATTGCCCGGACCTGTGTGACAAAATCAGACTGAATCAATTTACTGGGCGCATCAGCGTGGAAGGGGACCTACCGTGGGACCGGCCCGGCAAGCCAAAGGAGTGGACGGACGGCGACACGGTGGCTCTGCGAATCTACCTGGAGCCGCACATGGGCAAAATCGCTGATAAGGATGCCAGGGATGCTGTGCTTGCCTGTGCCAATGCACACGCGTACCACCCGGTAAGGGACTACCTTAGCGCGCTAACGTGGGACGGTGTGGAACGACTGGACCGGCTATTTATTGACTACATGGGCGCGGAGGACACGCCGTATGTGCGTGCGGTGACGCGCAAATCCATCGTGGCAGCGGTTGCCCGAGTTATGAAGCCGGGATGTAAATATGATACCATGCTGGTTCTTGTGGGCGCGCAGGGAAGATACAAGTCCACGATATTCAAAAAGCTGGGTGGTAAGTGGTTCAGCGAATCACTACGTACATTCGCGGGCAAAGAGGCGATGGAGACAATTCAGGGCACGTGGATTAACGAAATCGGCGAAATGCAGGCTCTGGGAGTGACCGAGATTAACGCCGCTAAAGCATTTATCAGTGCAGCATCTGATTTCTATCGAGCGTCGTACGGTGTTTTCGCAATGGAACACCCCCGGCAATGCGTATTTTTCGGCACGACGAACACGGCTGAGTGCCTTACAGACCGGACCGGCGGACGGCGATTTTGGCCGGTGGACATTGACAAGCGGCACAGGACTAAAAACGTATTTGTGGACCTGGATAACGATAGGGACCAAATTTGGGCTGAAGCTGTAGTACGTTATCGCAATGGCGAATCACTGATTTTGTCTAAAGAGCTAGAAAAGGTGGCGAAACAAGAGCAGGAGACACACCGGCGGGCACATCCCTGGGAAGGCATGATAGAGGAATTTGTTAATCATCCCATACCGGAAAACTGGAATGATTGGGACGAGGCTCAACGGCAGATGTTTTATTCGGGGAACGCCGGAGCAGAGTTGAAATTGGTACCCCGGGAGTACATCTGCACAATGGAACTTTGGTGTGAAATGTTGGGGAAGCGGCGTGGAGAGCTGACTGAAAAGGCTTCCCGGGAGCTGCATGATATGCTTTCAGCGCTGCCGGGATGGGAGAAATGCGGCCTGCGCCGGGTGGGAAAACTCTATGGGCCGCAACGATGCTACCGCCGAAAATGCTGAATCTTCCCGGCAAAAGCGGAGTTTTCCGAACAAACTCTTAAGCAAACTCTTAAATCCTTTATAAAAATCTTAAAAAATCTAACTTTTTGGGCGAAAACCGGTCTGTAACAACACGTTTTCGCGATTTAGTGTATCAAAATGCAACAGAACTTTACCTGGCAAAAGCAAATCCGTTACAGTTCAAAAAGTTCGGAACTCTCCGCAAATTTCGGGAAAGAAGGCGTATACCCCGTATAAATATTATATTTTTTATAGTATGTAACAGTGTAACAGATGTAACAGTAGGGTTGGAGAGTTGGTGGAATATAGGATTTATAGGGGTCCTTGACCTCTATAAACTCTAAAAATTCTATATTTTAAAAATACTCTAGGAAGTGCCGTCACGAGCGTAACTCTGTTTCACTGAACTGCTAAAGTGCCCATCGATGTGGGCAGAAAGGAACGATATGAATAACCCTTGGACTGAATGGAATGCGCGCGCGTTGGAAGGCGATGCACTGCCTTGCGACAATGATATACCGACTATCGATTTTGGCACACCCGATATTCCGGCGGAGACGGACATGGCCTGCCGTCCAGGATTGAGAAATCCGAAATGCCTGTGTGCTAAGTGTGCCCGGGAAGATAGCGCGGCCGATCCGTGCTGCTGCGAGGGGGAGCACTGGTATCAGGATTGTCCGATTACAAAATGTCCGGACTTCGAAGAAAAGACGGAGGAAAACACAAATGCTTGAAAAAGATATCGAACGATGGTTGCGCAAAGAAGTGGAACGTCGCGGCGGGCTGTGCCTGAAATGGGTGTCCCCAGGCTGCAGAGGCGTCCCAGACCGGATTATTATTACACCTGAGGGTAGAACCGTGTACGTCGAGCTTAAGACCGACGCAGGGCGGCTGTCTCCCGGACAGGCCCATGTGATTGGGCGGCTGCGGTGCAGAGGCGCGGATGTGCGAGTTTTGCACGGGGTTGAGCAGGTAAAGGCGTTTGTCGAGGAGGTGATACCTTGCTATTCCAGCCGCACCCGTACCAAGAGTTCTGTATCGAAAAAATAGTTGATGATCCGTGTGTCGGATTATTTCTTGACATGGGGTTGGGAAAAACAGTGATCACTCTGACAGCCATCAATGAGTTGCGGTACAACAGGTGGGCAGTGCAGCGCGTGCTGGTTATCGCGCCAAGGAAAGTCGCAGAAGCGACGTGGCAGGCAGAGGCGGCGCGGTGGGAACATCTTCAGCACCTGCGGTTCTCCGCGGTCCTGGGCAGTGAAAATAAGCGTATCCGGGCATTGGCGACTCCAGCGGATATTTACATGATAAGCCGGGATAACGTTGTGTGGCTGGTCGACTACTATCGCAATGACTGGCCTTTTGACATGGTGGTTATCGATGAAAGCAGTAGTTTTAAAAACTACAACTCCAAACGGTTCAAGGCATTGAAGTTAGTGCGGTCCCGGGTCCGCAGAATCGTCGAGCTGACCGGCACGCCATCCCCTAATGGGCTAGCTGATTTGTGGGCACAAGTGTACCTGCTGGATCAAGGCAAGCGCCTGGGCCGCACAGTAAGCGCTTACCGCGAACAATTTTTTACGGAGGATAAGGCGTATCCAGGGCAGGCATACCGCACGTACACGCCGCAGCGAGACGCCCCGGACAGGATTAAAGCCGCGATATCAGATATTTGCATAAGCCTAAAATCTGAAGATTACTTGAATCTGCCAGATTGCGTGACGAATGATATTCCAGTGACATTAGGCCAGAGCGCGGCGAAAGCATATCGCACGTTGGAGAGAACGCTATTGCTTGAAGTCAAGGATCAAGTGATAACGGCAGGCACAGCGGCGGTACTCAACGGGAAGCTATTGCAGTTATGCAGTGGAGTTGTGTATGATGAAAACGGTGAGATCGCTACAATACATGACGCTAAGATTGATGCCTTGGTAGAAACGGTTGAACAGTTGTGCGAACAACACTGCCTGATATTTTATTGGTTCAAACATGAGCCAGAGCGGATCATGAAAGCGCTTGCACAGAAAGGCCGCCGGATTCGGCAGTATCGCGGGCCTGATGATGCCGCCGCGTGGAATGCTGGAGATGTGGATGTGCTACTTGCCCATCCGGCAAGTTGCGGGTATGGCCTGAATCTGCAGCAGGGCGGACATCACATCATCTGGTACAGTTTACCTAATTGGACACTGGAATTATATCAGCAAGCCAATAAGCGACTGCACAGACAGGGACAGCAGCATCCCGTAATCGTACATCGGCTTTTGGTGCAGGGCGGCATTGACTGCGATATGGCTGCCGCGTTGGAAGATAAAGGCGATGCCCAGGAGGCAATGCTACAGGCGCTGAAGGCAAGGATTGAGAAAGTGCGGAATGATAGCATGTAGGCTAAGATACGAATAATCAGGTACTGCATGGCTGATAGTCCTAATTTCAAAAATAAGTGGGAGGTGGGTATTTACAATATTGCCTTGTATGGTATGATGTATCCCGTAAAGGATACAAGGCCACTGGACTTGTTCCGGTGGCCTATTTTTAGTTCAGAGGTATTCGTATGATCGATGTGTATACGCTGCTAGAATTCCCATCCACAGCACGGCACGCTTTTTATACGATCACCCAGGGGGAGGGTGGGTAGTTGTGGCTTTGCATCCCTGCCCGAAGTGTAAGCGGCTGATACCTGTTGGCATTACGTATTGTGATGATTGTCGCCCAGAGGCGGAGGCCGCTGCAGCGGCGGCAGCAGAGCGGCGACAGCAGGCCCGCAGGCGGCGGAGTAATCAGCATTATAATGCTAAGCGCTCCGCTGCGCTGACAAAGTTCTACCAAAGTAAAGAGTGGCGGGGGCTATCGCGCTGGTACCTTGAAAGCATCAACTATCGGTGCGAGGCCGGATTGGAGGGCTGCCAGCGGATAGCGTGTGAGGTGCACCACATCAAGCCCGTTCGCACGCCGGAAGGATGGGAGCACCGCCTGGATCCTGCAGGGCTGATGGGGCTGTGCACAGCATGCCACAATCGCCTGGAGCCACGCTACGGGAAGACGCCACCCGGTGTTATCGACTTGAAAAAATTAAAGTGATAAACCAAGGGGGTATATAAAATTCTATGAAGGATTGGAAGAAAAACGCTTACAAGAAGGGGGCGTTGTAGAAAAAAGTCCCCACCTCACTTTAGCGAAAGGAAGTGAACGAAATGGCCGGGGCAAAACAGCCTATCGAACTGCTGATTGCAAAGGGAAACAAGCATCTGACGAAAGAAGAAATTGAATCCCGCAGGGCTACAGAAGTCCAGCCCTGCACGGACGGCATCGCGCCCCCGGCGTATCTCACACCAGCGCAAAAGCGGACTTTTAAAAAGCTGGCGGAGCAGCTTGTGAAAATCCGGATCATGGGTGAGACCGACGTTGACGCACTAGCGCGATATATCACAGCGCAATCACTGTATGAGGATGTGACAAAGCGTCTGCGGGAGGCCATGGCCGATAGCGACGACATTTTTGAAATTGACCAGCTATCCAAAATGCAAGACCGATACTGCAAGCAAGCGCACACACTGGCCGGAGCGCTGGGGCTGACCATCACAAGCCGCTGTAAGCTGGAAGCGCCGGAACCGCCTAAGCGTGAAGTGCAAAATAAATTTGAGAGATTTGAAAAGAAGGTGAATGTGTAATAGGCGAATTACTGTATACCCGGGTCCAGGCCCCCACCAGGCGGCAATTTGTGCTATCCAGCAGCGTGAAATTGATTGACAAAATTACCGATGGCGCGCCCCCGGCCCCGGGAGAAGCACTAAAGTTTATCAGCTTACACGGCGGCGTAGCGTCTCTGTCTTTCATCGCATGGGTTGCAAAGAACGAACCAATCTTGGAATTGTCAGCCAGTACGCTCCGTATTGGTCCAAAGCAGTATCAGTACTTAAATGCGCTGGCGAAGTCCGGGAAGCTAAAGAGCGCACGATTTTTGACTAGCTCCATGCAGAAGGAGATGGACACAAAACACGGACGGAATTATGCCCGCGAATTCAAAACCATTGCAGACCGAAATGGTTGGGATATGATTGTTGCGAATAACCACAGCAAGATTATTCTTATGCGTACGGAGACAGAACATTATGTGCTTGAAACATCGAGCAATCTGAATGAAAATCCAAAGATTGAGCAGTACAGCTTTGAAAACAGCAAAGAGGTGTACGATTTCTACAATCACTTTTTTGACTGCATCTTTGGGGGTGCGCAACCATGACAGACAGAGTGACGGACTACGCCGCCAAAGTGGTAGCAGGGGATGTACTTTGCGGGCGGCTGCACCGGCTGGCCTGCCAGAGGCACCTGCGGGATCTGGACCGGCAGGCTGACCCCGAATATCCATTTAGGTGGGACGTTGAAGCGTCAAACCGAATTTTGGACTTTGCAGAAACACTGACCCTATCGGAGGGCGCAGAACCCCGGCCCCTGAAGCTGATGGACTGCCAGGCTTTTGATCTGGGCTGCACATTTGGGTGGCTGAAAAAGTCAAACGGTGCACGCAGATTTAGGCGGAGATATAAATGCATATCCCGACAGCAGGGCAAAACCATGGAAAACGGAATTATTGGCCCGTATATCGCTGCATTCTCCGGGTACCGATATGGCAAGCTATTTACCGTCGCCAATCGTAAAAAGCAGGCACGTTTAGCGTGGGAAGAAATGGAGCACTTCATTTATGGCGATACGGACCTGAGCGAGTTGTTTACAGTTAAGGGATATAAAAATACCATAATCGCGAACAACACAGGATCGACAATCGAGGCGTTGAGCCGCGAAGCCGGACTTGATGAGGGTTTTCGCTCTATTTATGCTTCAATCGATGAGTTACATCAGCACCCAGACGGGCAAATCTATAGTAAGATTTACAAAGGAACCAGATCCCTTAAAGAAACTCTAGTATCTATGATCACAACGCGAGGATCTAATATGAATAGCTTCTGCTATGAAATGGATCAATACGCGATAAAGGTGCTGGAGGGGATCACTACCGCTGAAGATTTTTTTGTAGATATATTTTGCCTTGATGACGGAGACGACCCGTGGGATGAACGAAATTGGCCCAAAGCTGCGCCATTTACATGCGCCGATCCTGAACGACTGCAAACCATGCGGGAAAGTGCCAAAGCCGCGCGCGACATGGGCGGATCGGAATTGGCGGAATTTATCACCAAAGACCTGAACATGTGGGTGCGGAACACTGATACGCAGTTTATCGCCCCGGACATGTGGCTTGCATGCGGGACAAATCGGGACCTTGCGGAAATCACTAAGATCTGCAAAGACTGCTGGGTGGGACTGGACTTGTCCAGCGGTGGAGATCTGACCACCCTAGCACTGGAATTTGAGCTGCCCGATGGCCGGACGTACGTATACAGCCACAGTTTTATGCCGCGCGGACGAATCCAGGAGCATCAAGAGACCGACCTGGCCCCATATGGGATGTGGGAACAGAAGGGCTTAATCACAGTCACCGGTGGAGATATGGACTTTATGAATGACTATAAATTCATAATCCGCCATTTGCAAGAATTGCAATCAACCCACGAGCTAAATTTTTTAGGGATCGGGATTGATCCGCATAATGCCGCGGGGGTGATGCAGGATCTTGAGGCTTTTGGGTGTGATGTAGTTGTCATTAAGCAGAGCTGTCAAAGCTTGAATGACGCTACTGTGTCGGTTCAACTTTTGGTAAAAGGCCAAAAGATTGAATTCGACAGAAACAATGAGTTGTTGTCATGGTCCGCGTCAAATGCTGCGCTAGTGCGAAACAGTTTTGGCGAAATCAAAATTGACAAGAAGCCAGGGGCTAGATTTAAGCGCATTGACCCGATCGACGCTATGATCGATGCGCACGCGCTGGCCTTGATCCAGCGGCGGCCAGAGGAAAAAGTGGACCTGGATGATGCGCTATCTGAGTATTTGGATGCAATGGGATGGTCCTCAAAGGAGTGATGCAAATTGAGAGTGTCGGACCGCTTTCGGGCGGCGAGTGCAGCATTTAAGGGAAAATCCCTGAGCACGAGACAAACTGTCGAACTAAACCAGCTGCTTGACTTTTTGGGGATCGACCGTTCTGCCGGGCAGTCAATGGGTGAAGCTACATATTACGCGTGCATTAAAGTGCTATCGGAGGGTATCGGTAAGCTCCCGTTGAAAGTACAGCAATACACGCCGGAACATGGGATCCGGATCGCAAGAGAACATCCATTTTACCGGATGCTGAATGAGCGACCTAATCGGTACATGTCTGCAAGTGTGTTTTGGTCTACAATGGAGTTATGCAGAAATCATTATGGCAACGCTTACGCTTGGATTGATACACGCGATCCTCGCAACCCACAACTATGGATCATGAATCCGAATGAGGTAGCTCTTTGGTATGATGATAAATTGGTGCTTGGAGATGTGCCAGATGTGTATTATCAGTACTGCACACCGGAGGGTGTGATTGTATTTAAGTCAGAGGATGTGCTACATTTTAAGGCCCACAATACACGCGATGGATTGGTTGGAATCCCGGTGCGTGAACAGCTGAGTGAGCCCATCCAGGGCAATATCAAGGCCCAACGGATGATTAATAAAATGTATGAATCCGGCATGACTGCTAAAGCAGTGCTGCAGTACACTGGGCAACTGAGCGATCGAAACGTGGACGCGCTAGTGAAAGGCGTAAAGCAATATGCTTCAGGCGAACTGAAAGATACGGAAAGCGGGAACATCATCCCGCTGCCCACTGGCATGACGCTTACCCCGCTGAACATGAAGCTGGCTGATAGCCAATTTTTGGAACTCCGACGGCATACAGCTATGCAGATCGCGTCTGCATTCGGCGTGATGCCCTACCAAGTGGGCGATTACACAAAATCCAGCTACGCGAGCGCTGAAGCGCAACAGTTGTCTTTCCTCGTCGATACGCTGCTTTACATCGTGAAGCAGTACGAAGAGGAAATAGGGGCTAAGCTGCTATCTGACGCTGAAGTGGCAAACGGATATCACGTGAAATTTAATACTGCTGTGATTCTGCGCGCTGACCAGCAAACACAGATCCAGACCTTGGCCGCTGCCGTGCAGAGCTTTTTGATGACGCCGAACGAAGCCCGGGAAAAGCTGGACTTACCCAACAAGCCCGGGGGTGATCAACTGCTGGGCAACGGCGCGAGTATCCCGGTGCAGTTTGCCGGATCGCAATACACGAATATCAGCGGAAAGGAGGATAAAGCATGGATAAACGATATGGCGATACAACTAGCGGACATGATGGTGAAGAAATTTACTGGGATTCTCCCGGAACAACTTACAAATCCGCGAGCTTAGCTGGACAGGACATATCTGAAGCGGACCTGAAGCGGATCAATGAATACACTCTTGAACCCGTGACGGCTGAACAGGTGTTTGCCTTTAAGGCGGTGCTGTGCGATAACGCTATTGACCGCGATTTCGAGCGCTTTAGCTTGAAAGCTTTACAAGATCTGCAAAAACGCTTTTTGGGCAAAACCGTGATCCAGGATCACAATTGGAAATCAGGCAATCAGGTGGCCCGTATTTATGCTACCGAATTGCAGCAATCCGAGAAGGCACTGGACTGCGGAGAGCCCTATATCCAGTTGGTGGCACGCTGCTACATGATCCGCACGCCTGGCAACGCCGATTTAATCGCTGAAATCAAGGGCGGGATCAAGCGCGAGGGAAGCGTCGGGGTATCCGTGGCAAGCGCCACATGCAGTATTTGCGGCACGGACAATCGGAAAAGCTACTGTGCACATTATCCCGGGCGGGCGTACGATACCGCCGCCGGAAAGCGGACCTGCACTTACACCTTTGACGGCGCATCGGATGCCTATGAATTTTCCTTGGTGGCCGTCCCTGCGCAAAGGGCCGCCGGAGTGATCAAAAACTACTTGCCCCAGCACCTGGCCCGGGAACAACTGGGCACGGCGCTGCTGTTGCAGGCCAAATTGTACGAGACCGAAATTGCAGCAATGCGCTGCATCAATGAGGAGGAAACGAATGAGTAAAGCATTGAGAGATCTGCAGGAGCAGATTTTGCAGAAATCCGCCGCCGCCCGAAAGCTGCTGGAGGGGCCAGAAAAGGACGTGGAGAAGGCGCAGGCCATTTTGAACGAAGTGAATCAGCTGCAGGCTGAAGTTGCCGCACGGAAGCAGCTTGATGATCTGGAAAAGGCACATGTGCCCACTGCCGGAGCCACACCGACGCCGGATCCTGAAGCCCCCAAAGCTGTGGACGCCACGCAGGCATTTCTGAAGGCCTTCCGGGCCCGCGCAATGACAAAGTACATGAACGAGGGTACCGACGCTGCCGGTGGATACACCGTGCCGGAGGATATCAGCACTCAGATCAGTCACTGGGTTGAGGCCCATGCCACCCTGCTGCCCCTGATTTCTGTGGAGCGCGTTAATGCGCTGACGGGTGCACGGACCTACCAGAAGCGGGCTACCTGTGCAGGCTTTGCAAAAGTAGATGAAGCCGGTGTGATTTCTGAGGCGACTGCACCGCAGTTTGAACGGCTTACATATACCGTATCGAAATATGCTGGATTTATGCCAGTCACGGCGGAATTGCTTGCTGACAGCGATGCCAATATCCTGAATATCTTGATTGAATGGCTGGGCCAGCAGACCATTGCTACGGACAATAGGGAGATCCTGGCCCTAGTGAAAAATAAAACCGCTGTCGCTGCCACGGGCCTTGATGACATCAAGAAGGCACTGACTGTGACGCTGGGCCTGTACCGGGCAGGTAGCCGTGTGATCACTAATGATTCCGGCTTGGCCTGGCTGGATACTTTGAAGGACGCAAACGGCAGATATCTCTTATCTGCCAGCCCTGCCAATCCTATGCAGCTGCAGCTTGCCGCTGGTGCAACGGTGTACCCCGTTACTGTGCTGCCCGACGCTGTTCTACCCAATGAATCCAGCGGTGCACTGCCCTTCATCCTGGGCGATCTGAATGAGTACTGCCGAAAGTACGATCGGGCGCTGACCTCTATTGCACAGTCTTCCGAGGCCACTGTTGGCAGTGGTGATACTGCGATTAACTTATTTTCTCAGGATATGATTGCGGTTCGGGCGATTATGCGGGCCGATTATAAGGTGCTTGACGCCAATGCAATCGTCCGGCTGGCCCTGACACCTGCAGCAGCGGCGGCCCTGACGCCTGCAGCAGCGGCGGGTACCGGTGGATCTGATAAGGAATAAAGTAGGCATATAACGGCGGGGTAGAG
>ERZ791729.563-NODE-563-length-17714-cov-12.798573_pt1 | contig 17714 bp, 27 predicted proteins | sample MGYA00510043_ERZ791729 | MGnify/ENA primary metagenome ERZ791729 (study PRJEB30046, sample SAMN00715149) | human gut metagenome | study: EMG produced TPA metagenomics assembly of the A metagenome-wide association study of gut microbiota in type 2... | reverse complement strand
GTCACTATAAACCGGAAAGGCCTTTTCCAGTTTCTGAAAAAATTGCAAAATGACAGCCGCACAAGCAGGTCAAACTGTAATACAGTTTGGCGTCGTCGGTTTGCAAACGATTAAACGAACGTTTAATCGTTACAGCCGTAATTGATTTATTTGTTTCACCTGCACTTACTTGCAGGTGCGCCCTCGCTTCGCTCGGGCGGTCAACCCTGACGGGTTGACATTCAAAACTTCGCTTCGCTCTACTGCGCGCCTATTAAACGAAAAGAGGGAGAGGGTATTGCCCTCTCCCTGAACAACCCTTACAACTTGGTAAGTATGTTACTGTTTAGTTGCGTTGCTTGCCAGCCATGCGCGGAATTCGTTCGACGCTGTTGCGCCGACAGGGAACGTCAGCACAGCTGGGGACAGGTCTTTCGTATTTGCCCATTTATTAGTGTAAAAGTCATACACAGTATGGTATTGTTCAGTTGCGTCTGTAGATTTCCAAATTCCAAATATGGAAACCGGATTAGCGGGCGCCCCGCTCACGACAACACCTTTCACATTATAGCTTGCAACCGTATAACCCGGCATGGTGAAATTCACCAGGTCTTTGATGATGGTTTCGGGCTGATAAATCCGGTTATTCATAACCCAAGTACCAGCCAACTCCGGCAGCTCCACAGTCTCACGGAAGCACACGATACCAGAACCGCCAGAACCACCAGCGCCCTTTACATTGTTATAGCTTGCTGCGGCTCCTCCGCCACCTCCACCAGTGTTAGCAACACCAGCAGCAGCAGCTTGTGCATCACTACCGTGACCACAGGCGCCAGAACCTCCGCCACCGGAACCACCGGGACTAATTACAAAGGTGCTTCCGGCGATATATCTACCACCACCGCCGCCACCAGCGTATAGTTTTCCAGAGGTTTCTCCAAATTCTTTCGTGGTAGTGTGCTGCCCAGTGCCACCCGAAATGTTACTAAGGCCGTACCCCGCTTCACCATCGTTGCCATCGTATCCCCCAGCACCGTAATCGGAGTTGCTAATTACAGCGCCGCCACCGCCAGAACCTCCGTGCCCCCCTTTAAGGCTTGTGCTGTTAGTATTACTGTAAGGCAAGGCGCTATAACCACCGAGTACGCTGTATACAGTGTTGAAAGCCGATGACCCACCCCTACTGTTGACTGCACCGCCTGCACCGACAGTGACAGGAATTTCTGTATTAGCGCTTACGTTTACGCGCCGAACTGTTCGAGTGTAACCGCCACCCCCGCCAGCAAGTGCTGAACTACCGGCAGTGACACCAAAATCACCACCACCGCCGCCACCACCGACCATAAACAGGTCAATGACTTTCGGCTCAAGGAACACAATCGTCCCGCTCGTCAGCAGTTCCACCACGCCATCTTTTCTCACATTATACTGCCCCGTATACGTGAACTTCGGCGCTTTCACGCCAACCTTACCTCTATATCCAGCATTAACAATCATATTGTAATACTCCTTTCCAAAATTTATACCCACGGAAGACCCGCACCCGGCTGTCGTAGCACTCATGCCCAATAGACACCGCCCACCCACTACACAACGAAAAGTTACTTTAGCCCACCAGAATCACGTTGAAGTACACGCTTGTCGTAGGAATGCTATCAGCAGTAAACGTCAACGTCCCAGCGCCCTGCGCAGTACAACGGATATTGCTATCCTGTGCCGCAGCCCAACCACTTGCAGCAGGGCTGGTTACGATGTTCCTATCAGCAGTAGCGCCGCCCACGGCCACAGTCTGCACATAAGCGCTACCGCTCTGTACCCAACTGCCAGCGTTCAGCAGCACCGAGATGCCCACGCTCTTAACAGCGCCGTCCTCTCTGCTCATGAAATACGCCGCATCATGCCCCTGCAACGTATCCGCATCAATCTTCGTGCCGCCACCAGCGGGAGCCGTGGTAAACACCGTCAGCAGCGTACCAGTCAGCACAGCCAGCACGTTGGAGTTAATCTTCCACGCGCCGCCCGGCAGCGTCTCGCCGGTCGGCAGCAGAGTAGACACCTGAACGCCGTCCACGGTGCACGTATCGCCCTGTGTCCAGTCGCTGGTAGCCACGAACCGAATGACAGATGCACTCGGGGTATTCCGTGTGATAGCGTGGACAGTGCCGCTCTTGACCTCCGTGGCCAACTGCACAGCAGCGTCCCGGTTCTTGCCCATGTTGTCATCAATGCTCTGGATGTTCTGCGCTTCAACAGTCAGCGGGTTAAAGATATCGCTACCTTCATACTGCTTGTACCCATAATTAGATGTAGTTTTCATACTTAGTTACCTCCACGATTTTTGTAGTCTCTTATCATGACATAAGCGACTTCATTGTTAGCCCTAGCAGTCAGGGTATACTTCAACCCGTTGTCGTTATACTCCAACTGCGCTGTATACGGAATTTGGTTCTGCTGGCAATAGTTGATAAGCTGATTGCAGCTTTCCAAACTTGCACCAACGAACTCAATCTCGTTAACGGTTGTCAGCCATTCATCGACATACATAACCTATCCTCCTTATGCCTGAGCAAAGATATTCTTACCGTTGTTAACCAGCTGTGTACAGGTGGCATTGTAAGAGATAACCTTGTTGACAGTTCTCTGTGCTGCACCGATACCGGCAATGGTAATGGCTTCCGTCATGTGCAGGCTGGACAGATAGTCAATCATATCCTGAATGCTCACGCGCTCGCCTGTAAACGGGTTTAGCACTGTCACGCTGATAAGCTGCTTGCTAATCTGCTCAAGCAGCCATTCATTGTTTTGCGAAATTCTCGTATCAGTGTAAGCTCTACCACCGGCAATCTCATTGTCTTGTCGCTGGAAGTTGCTGTCCATCTGATTCTGGAAACCCCTCAATGCGCCTGTAACGTTGTCAGCAAACTCGTTGTAGTCGTTTGTCAGCTGCTGCAAAGCCTGATTGTACTGCTGCACACTCTTTGCAATTTCACCGTCGGTGTATGCTTTGCTTGCAGCAAGCACCTGCTCACCGTAGTCGTCCAGCCGCTTACCCATTTCGTTTATGTAGTCTCTCAGCTTACACAAAACCTCGTAGTAGCTGAGACTTTCATCATACGTCAGGGGTAAGACCTTTTGCGACCACGGCCAATATTTAGGGTTGTATTCAGCCATAGTACCTCCTTACCACAGACCCATGAAAAGGTCATTCAACTCGCTTACCACCATGTTGTCAATATTCAAAAACGTCTGTCGATATTCTTTCAACAGACGGGAATACGAACTCCCGGCAGTTTTGCCCTGTATCGTTTCCTCAAACTGCCCGCTATTTGAGGACTGGCTATTGCTGTTGTTATCGGACACGTCAGCATCAGTCAAATATTCACCGGACAGCACCGAAGTCAAACCATTCTGCGGTGTATCACTGTGCATATTCTGAGCCTGAGACGACCCGCTGCTCTGCCCCTGCCCACTATTGGTGCCAAATCGCTTGTAGTCCACGTCATACATGGGATTGAACTGCAAACGTGCACTTTCATAAAGCTGATTGTACTTTGGCATAATGAGATTGAGACGAGAATTTAGCCGCAGCTTCCACAGCCCAACAGTTTCCTCACCAATCTCTCTTGTGTAGTAGGCGCGGAGTATCTGTTTTTCAAGCGTCAGCCGGTAACTTTCATCGAAGATAGGGAAGTCGAAGTTAAACACCTTTGGAGCCGCTTTCGTGATGATATCTTCGATAGCACCTTCACCCAAACTTTCAATAAGCCCGGCAGCGTTTTCGCAGATAAAGCGAACTTCGGTTGTGTATTTACTCATTTTCCTTTACCTCCGGTTTCTGTTCATCGTCATCAGTTACGTCTTCCAGTTCATCCAACTCGCGGTAGTCATCACGGTATTCGCACCACACGTTTAGGCCGAACATTTTGTTGATTTTCTCACAAGCGTTTTGGCGAGCGTTCAGGCGAGAATACCGGGAAGCAATCACGCCGCCCATGTTGCGGGAGACTTCATCCGTAATGAGCCGTTCCTTCTTCTGCACGTTGATGTTGGATATGCCCAAATAGGTGAGAGCTTCGTTCCAAATCTGCGTCTTCAACTGATAGATTCTGTCAGCCACATACGGAGCTTCCGTGGAGAGAACAGTGAAGTTCGCGTCATTCAGACCGTTGTCACCGAAGATAACCGGACTGTTACCGTCAAATTCTTTGTACAAATTCTTCATGGTGAGACGCTGTGTCTCTGCGCATTTAATGAGTACAGGGGTTTTCTGCGCATTGGCGTTTACGTCAATCACCCGGTCGAGGTTGTACAGACGCTTTGCGAAAACTTCAACGTCCAGAGAAGAAGGTGTGCGAAGGCAGTTGTTGTAAATGATAACGCTGTCATCGAGGGTGAGGTTTTTCTGATACTTGTTGTATGGGGAGTAAGCGCGGGACGCAACTGGATATCCATATACGTCAAACCCGCCTTGAACTGCGTTTGTCAAAGCCAGAAAGCCTATGACTTCATCCTTGAAGAACACAGCTTGGCCGTACTTGAACAATGTCAGTTCAAGGAAACGAGGGTCAATCGTGTCAGGAAACCCTGTCCAATCGAACATAGCGATTGAGAGTTCGATAAGGCGATTATAGTATTGAATATAGGTTGCGTTGTTCATCACAGCGCTTTCCCAAAAATTTGTTTTACGTCTTGCCATGTTGTCCTCCTTATGTCGGACTATTGTCGAGGGAATAGTTACAGACATTTTCGGGGTGTTTCCAGAAGGTTATGCCGTGGTCAAAAATTGAGCAAATAAGCTTTTCATCCTGACACGGAATAGAACCGCCAATTTTACAGCCAACTGTCTGTACATAATTCCATTGAGGGCGAGAAGAAATGTTTGGTGTTTTCAAACGCCGAGTAGCGTACCCATATCTGCTGAAATAATCGTCAATCATATCAACATATTCGGGTCTAATCATTTTCTGCTGGTGACAAATGCTAAACCACCCGGCGTTGAACATCGCGTCAGAACCGCCGGAAACACGGGAAGCGCCCATGTGCATGACGTTGTTTAGCATCATTTGCGCAACTACTGCTTGGCTATTCGACAAAACCGGCGGTATACCGGGGTTTGACGGTGTGCCCTCTGCAACGCCTATCGGAGACGTGTACTCTGGCGGCCTAACCATTAAAGAGGTGTTTGCAAGCTGCGGGGAGCTACCGGCACCTACGTTTATGGGCGGTGTAGCGGCTGTGAAGTGACCCGGTGTTCCGGGTGAGCCAGCTATTCCAGCTGTAAGACCAATCAACGCCGCGCTTGTGATTAGCTGCGCGGATTTATTCAGGAAGTCTCCTACACCCCATGGGCAAACCGGGAAGTTGTTTAGAGTTATACGCTCGTCAGGGTTAGGATTCGTGTTACCCTTGTAATTCTTTGGCATGAATACAAAGGTAGGATTAGCAGAGGTGTCAACAAAACCATGGAACACTATGGTGTTAGGAAGCTGTGCGTCAGTTGTGAATAGTTCATAAGCGTATTCTTTGACAGTCCCTTGGAGGTTAGTAACCTCAAGATAGGTATAAGGGTATGTCATCAATTTATTGTTTTTGGGGGCGCTTCCATCTGTTCTTCTTAGAGCGGCAACCTTCGGAATCCAGAAATTGTTTGAATAGTATGTGCCAGAGGGGGCTGACGTTTTCGTGGCTACCATTCCAGCGGGCATCATAAAGCAGTTCAAAATGATGTTACTTCTGTTGAGTAAATCAATTTTGTTCCAGTACTCTGCCAGTTGAGTGACGCCCTCGGCTGTCGCTGGGAAAGTTTTGAACTCAGCCTGCGAATACAAACGCCCGTAAAAACCGCCGGGATTCGATAAGCCTGATTCATCGACCGCCGTGGCTACTACAATCAGCCAATCTCTGAACGCTGGGTAGGTGTCTGTTCCCGCTTTAATTGGCTCAAGGCCGCTTCCTATGTATTCACCTGTCGGGAGGTTTTCTCCCACTATGTTGTCGCCTATTGCGTCTGTTACGCTGTGTTCGCGTTCAACAAAGCACTGTTGCAAATCCATTTCAGTCATCCACGTCTGGATAACATCAATGGTGTAGCTAATCTCACTGGTGATGTTGCCCACATAGGTGACGTCATCAATGAAAGCATAGAACCATTTGTTACCAAACGAGCTATTCTGAAATGCAATATAGTTACAGTCATACAGGTCTTCAACCTTGTACTGAACACGTACCCGCCCACGCTTTGCCCTTTGGTAACTCATGTTGTCCACACGGTACTTAGCCTTTGTGAGGAAATAGGCGTGCTGCCCTTCCTTATTAGGCCAGTAAATGGTGTGTTCATAATCAGGGTCACAAGGGCAACCACTTATGATATACAGTTTTCCATCAGGAAATACCTTCATATCTTTTCCTCCTTGGAGAGGGAGAGGGTGTTACCCCTCTCCCTTTTAACTTACGCCTTGGCGAACGTCACCGTAGCACCAACCTTGGCAGTGGTGTAATCGAACGCTGCTGCGGTCGTATAGGTGTTACCAGCCATCTCAATACTGAGCTTCTGAGCCACAGCATTGGCAGGATAAATGATAGCACCGTAGGGGTGAACAGCAATGCTCTGCTTGACGCAGTCCTCAGTCTGCACAAACTTGTATGCATAGTTGTTGATTGCCGCGTTGTCAAACTGAGGAACCAGAGTGACGACAGTGGCTTCCTCGGCCAGAGACACATCAGTGACCTCGCAGGTGATGGAAGCGGGCGCCGCGATAGCAACAGCGTCATCGACGAACACGACAGCGTTGGAGAAGGGAGAACTGGAAACAGTCTTCCACACGTTGTAAAAGTAGTTCCAATACTCACCGGAAGCAACGTACTTCTCGGTCATCTTGGACTGGTTGTCATAGACCTGGAACCACTCGCGGTCAGCGATAACAGCCTTGACGTTTGCCATCAGAGCCAGTTCGCCGGGAGTAACAGCTTCCAGCTGGTCGCTGGCATCAACAATAACGGAGAACCTGTCATTGTCGAAGGTAGTCCAATCGTCAACCAGAATGAGATGGCCGGTGAAGGTCGCTCTATCCATGTTGAACGCAGCAGCCAGAACGTCAACGTCATAGCCCGCATTGAACTCGCTGTCCATGAAAATGAACTGGTCATCGCGGGGAGTGGTGGTATGGACACCGGAGTTGTTGTACTCAGTGCTCATAAAGGTCAGCTTGTTGCTCATGCCGCGGAACGCCTTGGCAGCGTTCTTCATGTCAGCAGCGTCAAACGCCTTGGGGTAAATCTTACCGTGGGAGATAGCCTTGATAAGCAGGTACTTGAACAGCAAATACTCGTCGTACTCGGCGGCGGTGAACACGCTGTCCACGATACGGGCAATCAGGTCGGTCACACCCTCGGCGGACATGAAAGCCATGCGCAGGTCTTCGTCCTGAACGGTGATGGGGTACTGTACGCGATAGTTCATCGCGTGGAAAGCGGTGCGCACATCGGGGAGCGAGCGCTTCAGTTCGCGGCTCTCAGCCTTCTCAGCAGAGAACTCACGAGCCTTGCAGATGTTGACGAACACTTCCTCAACAGTCTCGCCAAATTCCAGATAGCCCTTTTTCAGCTGGGAATAGGCGTTGTTGAACACGGCGCTCTTGATGCGCACCAGAGCGATACGGTTAACCAGAGAAGAAAGGAACTGGTTAGCCAGAGCGGGATAGCCATACAGCACCTCGCCCACCTTGGGGATGTCAGTTGCCTTAGTGATAGCAGGCACACTGTCCTGATACTCTGCGCTGGCATTGGCACGAATGGTATTCAGAATATCAATCGTACTGGCGTTCAGCGTAGAAACTGCGATACGTTTTGCCATTGTTAGTTTCCTCCTTGTTCAAAAAGTTTGTCAAATGTGAGCTTTTCAGCCGGTTCAGGCTGCGGCTCCGGGTCAGGGTCAGCGGGCTTATCGGGATTGAAAAATCTTTCCTTGTACTTTGCCCGCCACTCTGCATCGTTCTGCTCGTACTTCTGCTTCCAATTTTCGTTGTCAGGAGAAGACAGAGAGTTCAGGGTGTCGTGGATATCTTCCACGAAAGAAAGGGCTTCATCAGAAGTGTCCTCTCCAATGCGGGCACGCACAGCCGCCATGATTTCGTCAATTTTCTTAACTGCCATGAGTGTCCTCCTTCAAGAATAGTTTGTACCACGTTTGCTTGCCAGCTATGCCGTCGACTAAAATGCTACGGGACTTCTGAAAGTCTTTAACTGCCTGTTCCGTATTGGCTCCGAACTGACCGTCAGCTTTGGTGCGACCACAAGAGAACCCGTTGCCGATAAGCATTTTCTGCAAAATCAGCACATCCGGGCCTGTTGCCCCTCGTGCAATCTCTGCTACGTTGATACCGTACACAGCTTCCTCCTTCGGGTCACTATCCGGCACAATGCCATGTGCAATATAATCGAACGGGAAATTCTTTCCCGGACAAGCCGTTGCGTTTACGTCAGAATGCCTTTGAATGCGCTTGATGGTTTTGTACTGAGCGGTCAAGCTCTTTACCAGTGCGCGGCCAGCTTCTTCCTGCGCGTTCTGCATCACTTCATTTTCGAAGTTACCTTCGAAACAAATGCCAATGCTGTCGTAGTTGTAACCACCAGCGTGAGCGCCTATACAGTCGATGGGTCGGCCACGGTAAATGTCACCATCTTTTGTGATAAAGAAGTGATATCCGATGCCTACCCAGCCACGAGCTTTGTGCCAGCTGTGTACCTGAACAGCGGAACAATGTGAAGCTGCTGCGTGGTGCAGGATGATGCGATAAATGGGCTGCGTTCGTTTAGAGAGTGCTCCGTTCCACACATAGCGGGGTTCAATGATTTTCATTTTTACAGCTCTCCTTTGTCCAGTTTGTCCACCAGCTTCTGCATTACGACGGTGTTGTTGTTCAAAGCTTCGGACAGTTCGTGCGTCTCAGCCTTGTGCGTTTCCTGCATCTTATTGATGTACCAAAAGCAAATCAAACAGACGACAATGGGGAAGCCCACAGAGGTGATTAGGGTGGTGATAGTGTTAGCGTCCATAGCAATCTCCTTTCAGAAATTTTCTATAATAAATATATCATAAAACTTGACATTTGTCAAGAGGTGTGGTAAAATTTAGTGGGAGGGAATTTTATGAAACCTCAATATTATGACGGAACTAAACTGTTGTCCCTAATGGACATCAATGGAAACAAGCCAGAAATTTACATTTGCACGACCAACAGAACAGGCGGTAAAACCACATACTTTGGCAGACTTTGCGTGAATAGGTGGAAGGATAAACACGAAAAATTCGCGCTGCTGTACCGGTATAAGTATGAGATGGATGATTGTGCGGAAAAATTCTTTAAGGATATTAGGACACTGTTCTTTCCTGATATGGAAATGACGAGTAAGTCTAAAGCCGGAGGAATTTTTCACGAGCTGTATCTTGATGGCGAGGGATGCGGGTATGCGCTTGCGCTGAATAGCGCTGACCAGATTAAGAAGTACAGCCACATCTTTAGTGACGTTAAACGCATACTGTTTGACGAGTTCCAGAGTGAAACAAATCACTATTGCCCTGACGAGATACGAAAGTTCCTGTCTGTGCACACCAGTATAGCCAGAGGGCAGGGAGAACAGACAAGGTATGTGCCAGTGTTTATGCTGAGTAATCCGGTGAGTATCATCAATCCGTATTATACGGAAATGGGCATTTCGTCAAGGCTGCGTGATGACACTAAGTTTCTTCGCGGCGTTGGGTTCGTAATGGAACAAGGCTATGTGGATAGCGCAAGCCGTGCACAGAAGGAAAGCGGATTCAATCAGGCGTTCGCTAAGAATGAATACATGGCTTACTCAAGTGAATGCGTGTATCTGAATGATAACAAGGCGTTCATAGAAAAGCCTAAAGGTGCTGGTGAATATCTTGCAACTATCAGGTACAAGAATACTGACTATGCTGTTAGGCAGTATGCGGAAGCTGGCGTGATTTACTGTGATGATAGGCCGGACAGCTCATATCCGAGTAGAATCACAGTGACCACGGAAGACCACGACATCAACTATGTTATGCTGAAAAGGAACAGCTGGTTCCTTGATAGCATGAGGTACTATTTTGAGAAGGGCTGCTTTAGGTTTAAGGATTTGAAGTGCAAGGAAGCAATCCTCAAAGCGTTATCTTATTGACGCTATCTGCTGTTGTCAACTGCATTGTGCACACCGGGAAGCACGGGTGGAATATACCGCCGGTTGTGCAGTCGGACAGCTTACCGCTTTGTAGTATCAACAGTTACAGATAGAGAAAGACCGATAGGTTATCCTATCGGTCTTTCATTTTACTTTCCACCTTTTAGTGCGTTGCCCCTCTCAATATCTGCTGGCAAGATGTTTATTCTGTAAGCGAACCCGCTGTTAGCTACACAGTCAGGCTCCGGGCATGTGAAGCAGTCACCGGAAAATGGACAAACGCCTGTGAGATATTTCTTGCGTATACTCTCGTCCGGGGATATTCGTTTAGGCATGATTTATTCCACCCCCTGTGACCAGAATTCGCTGCGGCAGTTAGAACACAAAAGCTTTATGCAGTCGTTAAATTTGTGTCTGTCCCGTAGTTCCGCAGAAATGCGCTTTGGGCACATCGTCAATATCCCATTAAGGTCAACTTCCGCTTCCGGGTACTGCTCAAGAAACACGCTCTGCCGTGTCTTCCGCGGGTGGTCAGCAGCCCATACCGACAAAATTTTAACTTGTTCGTCAGGGGTGCCACCATTAGTAGCACTAAACAAACAGGTGTCATTGTCACTAAAGACAGGACATTTAGTACAACCCGAGTACATTGAACACAGCCTTTTTCGTTCCTCAATAAACTTAACGGCATCCATCACATTTTCTCCTTTACTTTTCTATTAGCGCAACTTCCCGCAGCTTGCCATACACGCTTGTACGTTGTGCCGCATCTGCTGCACGTTACCCAATTTTCCCCAAACGCCTGAACGCCAGTGTATCGTGCCGGGCTTTCAAATTCAAATGTGCCACACAGAGGGCAGCATAACATATATCCCTCTGTGAATTTCAACGTGAGCTTACCCATTGTTGACATCTTCCTTCCCAAAATAGCATTTGCCTGTACAATTATGCAAATCTTCACACCTATAACAAGCACAATCATAACAAGAAAAATAATATTCACTCTCATAAGGGTCAAGTTTCTCCATCATTTTAGGAATGCTGCAACCTTTACACATATCACAAGGCGTGTTAACCATATCCATTACATTTTCTCCTTTACCATACACATTATCGCATCAATCGTTGAAATTGCCCCTTTGTAACACGATTGGCAATCAAGCATACAGTTGAAGCCGCAAAATCGGTCGTCGCCAAATGTCGTGATTATATCAAGTGTATCTTTACACCTCTCAAGCTGTTGCAATAGTTCTTGTTTATCGTTCTCACACATTCTATCACCTCATTTTATAATCTGTATCTACCAACAGCACACCACCGGGTATACGCTTTGGTAGTAATTTTCCGGGAACACTAAGACCTATTGTAAAGTCTTCAATCGTTCGCCTAATTGGTTTTGTGTACTCCTTGTCCTCATACAAGAATTGCTTTTCGGGGTCTGTCATTTCTTCTTTTTCCTCGTCACTCCACCCTTCAATAGATTTGAGAAATAACTTCTTACAGCTCTCAGGCATACCAGCGCAGCGAATGTTATAATAGGGACTGTCGATTGGCTCACAATCTTCATGGGTAACGTGTTCTATATACGTCTTTTGTCTGACAAACCAGCCGGTGTCCCAGCAGCTTTCCAATTTCCAGCAACAGAAATTTTTAGGGTGCACAGTTATCCCCTTGATTTCTTCTGGCGGCAAGTCACAGTGTATGCTGTCGGTGTCAGCGTAAATGAAGCCGGGTTTGTCTGCTCCATAGTAATTGGCTTGAGCTGCGCGAATGGTAAAGTTGCGGGCGTATGACGTGATTGCAGAGCCAACTGCGATAAAGCCGGGAAGTTTATCGTTCTCTGGTTGCGTATAAAATCCGAGTACACCATCGCCTTTATCGTATGCTACCTTGAAGCTGGAAGATGTTGACGACGCCATCTTACCGTATAGATTGTTGAGGAATAGCTTTGCAAGTTCTCGCTGTGCTCCTTTTGAGCGTAGTTTAATTTCCTTGTACTTGTTGATGTAGTCATCAAATATTCCGAACGCTGCGTTGAAGTAACAGCCATCAAGGATTTCAAAGTCTACCAGTTCGTAGTGCTCTTTGAAAAGTTTGAAGTCTGTCATGGTCATTGTTAGGGTAACGGTGGTCGGCACAACTTCGTGATTGAGATTGATTATTTCCTTGCAGTATTCTCCGGTTTCTTCGTTTAGTACATCGCTCGTCTCAAGCATTTCAGTAGCTCGATATCTGAAAGTGTTTTTGATTTGAATAAATGGTAATTTGTTTGGCCTAATATAAAAGCGTGTGGTAAAGCGAACAAAGTAATACTTGCCCATCTCCATCGCTTCAACTGGTATGTAATCGCCTTTCCAAAACGTTGGCTCTTTGAATGGGTACCAGTTTCCACTTTCACTGGACATCATTGATGGATATAGACTGTTCACATCAGCCGTGGTGCCGTTATGTTTGATTTGCCTCTCTTTGCCTTTCACAAGGTAACACCAGCCGCCGTGATAAGAGTGCTTGATGTAGTCTCCTGCTGTCGGTGAGCCATATAGCTCTTTGTCGATTGGAATTTCATATAGATTTGGGAACATTCCCTTATAGGTTTTTGTGCCTACGGACTTCTTATATTCTGAAAGGCAGCAGCTACCTATGGTTAACTTATCATGCCCTTCTGCGAACATAATTTCAAGTGCTTCTTTGACTACGAGAACGTCATTTGCTATGTACTGCTGTTCCTCTGGCGTGATCGGACACCCGGCATAACGTAGACCTTTATATTCCATGTCAAGTTTCTTATGTTTTGTGCCAAAGCTTTCACCTATTCGTTTTACACTAAAGGGGAGAAGTTTAAGGCTATCTCTTATTTCTATGATGTGGTCATGTGTTTTGATAAGAATGCGGTACCATTGTCCCATGGCTGATATTGCATAGGCTATTTCTCCGTTGCGCATATCTTTTGCTTGGTGCATTTTAACTGAATCGTCTGCAAGCTTCTCAGTTGATTGACTAAATTTGCGGTCAAGCAATAGGTATGAAAGCCAGAAAGAGCCATCGAACTTCAGGTTGTGATAATAGCATAGAATGTTACAATCAAGGGAGACAAAGTATTCAAATTGCTCGTGAATACTATGGAAGATTTGTACATCTTCGGTACCTATTTCTACACAAGCAGACGCCCAAACCTCCGTATTCACTTGGCCTTTGTATACTGTTGTTTCAAAGTCTCCTACAAATACTCGGTTAGTGCGTTTCTTCATAGTGGTTAGGCTGGCATGAAGCTTTCGATTTGCTGCTCAAGGTCTATGCTCTCATGCGTGGAGAGGTTTCTGCCTAATAATATTTGAGCGAATCCGGCAAGTTCGCCTTGCATATAGTTGAAGTCTGCCCGGTCGCCAGAACCGCCGTACAGAATTTGAGTAGCAAGCGTGTTTGCCATCTCTGCATTTGCTTCAAGCCGTGCAGCTACTGTTTGCGCACCTTCTTGAGAAATAGCCATGTCGAGCATAGCTTTCAGTTTGTTCTTATCTCGTGTCTTTACTTTGGTGAACGCGCTATTCTCGTATGTCTCGCCTTTGGTGTTGGGGTTTACCCATTCCGTGAGGGGCTGCCATTCACCAATTTTGCGCTGAATCTCTGTTAGGACTTTGCCTAAATCGGTGGGCAAACCTTGAGTGGTTTCTGGCTCTGTGATTAGTGCTCTCCTGCGTCTTGTTTCTGCTGCTTTTCGTGCTGCTATGCTGCGCTCTTGTGCGCGGCGTTCTACGCCTGTAATTGCATGAGGAGTTGGCGTAGATTGGTCAATGTAATACGCTGCTTCGTACAGGTTTGCGCCGGGCGTAGGTGTGTAACCTTTTGGGAACATGTACCCACGCTTTTGCAGCGCCTTTATTTGTCGGCGTAACCTCGCAGCTTCGTCATGTTTTGCCATCGCATAGTCCTCCTTGTTGATAAGAAAAGGGGCCTAATCTCTTAGGCTCCCTTTTCTGTTGATCTTGGTGTATCAGAAATACTTGTCCATGCTGGTGTCGCGGTAAGCTTCCTTGCTCATGGTGAAGTTGGACACCCACAAAACAGGGACAGCCTTGACCTCGCCGGTCACAACATCGGTATATGTTTCCTTGGAGATGTTGCACTCGCCCTGCATGAGGTCAATGTTGGCGGGACACTCAGGTGCGCCGCAAGCTTCGCGGAACTTGACCTTCATCGGCTTCTCGTCGCCGGGCAGAGTGGCGAAATAGGTCTTGAACTTCTTACCGTCATTGGCGGTGCGCTGCTTGGAAAATACGGTGATGGTGATAGGCTTGCTCATTTTCTGTTCTCCTTTTTGTTGTTTTTCTTGTTGAATGTCTTGATAGGGCAACGCTTATTGAGTACAGCCTGTATGCAGATTTCTCTGATAGGGCATTCACGGCAAGCCTTACTCATGCTCCTTGACGGTGCGGGCGGGCAGAATGTCCGCGTTGGCGATGAAGTCAGTCTCCTTCATGCCGTACAGGGTTTCCTTGACATCGGAAGTGACCACATGGACAGCCTTGACTTCATCGTTGTCGATGACAGCGGCAGCAGCCTTGAGCATGGCAGCGTTGTCCTTGTAGGTGCGGGGCAGGGTCACGGTGGTGTTGAAGGGTTCGCCCCGCTGAATGTCCATGCACAGGACGTTAACCTCCGTAGTCTGAATGGTGCGAGTAATCATAGGGGTCTTAGCCATTTGTTTGTTCTCCTTTCGTTGTGTTGGTTTTGATGATTTTCGGGAACAGGAGAGTTGCACTCCTGCGAGGGACGGCCTTCCCGGTGCGCCGGGCGATAAAGCCCGGCAAATGAGGGGAAATGAGATGACACACTACCGATTGGCAATTATATTGTACCATATAATGTGGCATTCGTCAATAGGGAATTTGCGAATTTGGGATTTTGTAACCGAGTGTGAAAATTTTAACAATGTGCGAATTTTCAATCTGAGGATTTGGATGTGGCTATTTCGTCTGCAAGGTTCGCTGAGTACAACGCAAGTCGCTGCAAATCTGTGCACACGGAATAGAGCGAACAGGATTTGTCAAAACATTCTGATTTGTCTAACCCGTATGGGCAGAAGTTTTGGCAGTGTTCTGACAAGGTGCGTAGCTCAAGCGGTGTGAATCTGGTGCGGTAAAGTTTAATCATGATATGTCCTCCTTGTCGCTGTTTTGCTTTCAGACAATTTGTTAGTGCACAAACATCCGCCACACTGCCAATATTCTGCATCGTCAAGCCCTAAATGAAAAATCCTCAATTTGGCTAAACGGTGCCACTGACCGCAACGTGAACATTGTACTTTTACTTTGACCATCATGCCCTCCTTACTGCTTCGGCTAATGCTTCGCTCAGTTCGGGACGTGTGATTAGACCACGGATGGAAACAAGACCGCCGCAGGAATAAGGGGTTTCGACTGGAAACGGACATTCTGTGAAGCGACCGCATAAACCGCCTGTTTTGGCGCAGTTGTATTCGTTTTTGTACAGCTTTGGTTCGCAAAACGGGCAGTCGATGGGATTGCGCGGCATTTCATCCACTAAATAGCGCATTAGAAACACCTCCTTTTTAGCTCCTTGTGAGCGATAAGCCACAAGTCACGATAGTAAATGCAGAGGGTATTCCATTGACAACCTGTGCATGTCTTTCGACTTGAGCAGAGGGTGTGAAGTGCTGAACGAGAACTATCAGTAAGCTCTTTCAGTTTTATAAGCTCTGGCACAGTAAAGCGTGTTACGTCTACCATATCGTTTTTCTCCTTTTGTTGTATTTGGCGTGTTGCCCGATGCGCCGGATTATTCCGGCGCGTTTTCGGTTTTGCCACGGGGCGGCAAGACGGTGGCGAGATTGATAAAGGTCTGTTCGTCCATGCCGTACAGACGGGTTTCCGTGGTGTGGTTGACGATAGCGACGAGCTTGAGGGTTTCGGTTTCGTGCTGAGCGCGGAGTTCTGCGAGAACTTTAGCGTCTGCATAGTGGGTACCGAGAACGTAGTCAATGTCGCGTACTTCGGCGGTTTCAACGTTCAGGGTGCGGACGGTGTAAGTGTGCAGGTCGATGGTGCGTGTAATCATGCGCTTCATTTTTGTTTTCTCCTTTGTTGTTTGAAATATTTGGGTTTTGCCCGATGCCCGCCTATTTTAGTAAATAGGCGGCACAATGAGGTTAGCTATTACATTCGCGCAAATGAGATATCCTAACAGCGCGGCTATGAATAGCACATTTTGCCAAAAGTTCCATTGTTTCATGTGAAACACCTCACATTTCCATGTCGTAGCTGTTGGAGTTTGTTTCTACGTGGAGCATGAGAACGCCGGTATCGGGGTGCGTGTACTCAAAAGCAGCGGTGAAAACGAAACTATTGTACGAAAGTACGGTTAAACGTCTTCCGTTCATGCTATCGCATTTGCGTTGGCAATATTCCCACGCGTGAAGCTTTGCGACGCTGTAAGACTTGTAAACGTCGTCAAGTGTCAGCGGGAAATAAGTGCGGTTATAATGATTGACATAAGAACGCGCCTTTTTGCCTGTGATATACATAGTTATTTCTCCTTTGTTGTTTATATTTGGTTGCCCGATGCAAGCTGTGTTAACACAGCTTGTCAATAAAGTTTTCGATGTACTCAGCAATAGCAATATTCTTGTCGTTTTCAGCTTGTGCCCACTCAGGAATACCGCCGTCACTATCAGCATAATATGCTGCATTCTGTTCTGCCGCAGAACGCAGTGACATACACTTGTCATTCAAAGCGTTAACGATTACGTCCATAGCGGCAAATTTGTACAGATTCTTTTTCATGATAATTTCTCCTTTAATATTGTAATTTGGTGTAACCCTATGCGGGCTTTCCTATGGTATCAAGTTAGCAAGCCTTACGCTAACAAGTTTTCTTGCTTACGCGTTACCCACGCGCACGGTATTGCCCCGAATAACAGGCGTGTAAAGCATCCTTCCTTTATACACATTATAGGCGAGTATTGGGCGGCCCTCGCTCCGCCTACCTGCTGCAAGTCAAGCAGCTTTTTCTTTTTTAGTTTCGGAAAGCCCTATGCAGAGGGGTATAATTACCCCTCTATGCTGGTGCATTTCGTCGTAATTTTCAACGACTCTACTTCGCTAACTACGCTATCCAGCATTTTATGCGTAGGTGAACAGGCACATAGCACTAAAATAATGCTATGGATTTATCGGATTGATTACCGCCGGAGCTTTTACCAAACAACAATTTGGAGTGGCTACCGTAGACACGGGGCGCGCTATTGTTTCACATGAAACAGTCGCGGCACGTTATCCCTTGTTACGGGTTACTATGGCCGGGTATTCACTTTTAAAAGTACACGCCTTTTTACGGTGGCAACCGTCCAGCTTTCGCTGTCCTCTTGTTATCTCCTCTTTACATTTACTATTATACCAGAAGTTTCTAAAATGTCAACCCCTTTTTTTCAAAAATAGGCATAGCTCTTGCTAATATATGTGTGCATACCATTAGCTGTACTGTTTAGCGATTTTTGGGGAAAATGGAAAAGGCCTTTCCGGTTTATAGTGACA
>ERZ791729.555-NODE-555-length-17827-cov-4.262717_pt1 | contig 17827 bp, 20 predicted proteins | sample MGYA00510043_ERZ791729 | MGnify/ENA primary metagenome ERZ791729 (study PRJEB30046, sample SAMN00715149) | human gut metagenome | study: EMG produced TPA metagenomics assembly of the A metagenome-wide association study of gut microbiota in type 2... | reverse complement strand
TTTCTTTTCGCCTTTAACACCAGATAACTCGCTCTCCATACTTTTTTCAATTCCGGATTTACCTACAATATCATTGCTTTCATATCCATCACCTAATTCCTCAAGTTCCGAATTTGATACTGTTCCTGTATATCCAAGAATCTGCGAGCAATAAATGCTGTCAACATATCTTCTGATATATTGTTCCTCAACAGTCACCCCTACAAGATTATCACTATTTTCAAGAATAGCCGCAACGGTCTCATTTGAAACTTCATTCGCTATAACAAACGAAAGATATCTGTTATAAGAATTGGCTGCCATATATCTTCTGAGATTAACAATCATTAATGAATGCTCAATTCCAAATTCATCATAATCAACACTATATGTTTTACATAAATATTTAAACATTAACCCATGTGATTTAGTTATCTTTTCTTTTTTTATTAAATCATCTATTTCTTCTTTAGTCATATAAGAAACAGAACTTACTTCTTCTTTTTGAAGTTTAACACTATCTATATCAATATCTTTTTCCAAATAATAAATATCTCCAAATGGTACTCCAAATAATATACTTCCAATATATTTAATATCATCATTTGTTATATCTATTCCAAGTTCTTCTTTTACTTCTCTAATTATTGATGTTTTAGAGTCTTCATTATATAATACATGACCTCCAGTTGTACTATATAAGCCACTCTTTTCTAAAGAAGTTTTTTGTATTAAATATTTATTATCCTTATTTTTAATAAATATAACTGCTACTAAAATATGTTCATCATTAGATAGTTTATCTCCTCTAACTATCTTTTTATCTAATTTATTTTTATTATTATCATATACATTTAAGTATTCCATATTCACCTCCATATAACCGATTTAAAAAATCTTTCTTGAAACTCTGTAAGAGCCATTATCTGATCATCAGTATAATTTACTCCATCTGGTACTACTACTAACTTATCATCATTATCATTAGTTCTATGTATAATAGCTATTACTCTTCCATGATACTCTTTTACCGGATCAAATACTCCAAGTAAATAAGCATCTAATTCTTCTCCATCATCACTAATAGTATTAGGAACATAACCATAATTTAAAAGATAAATAAAGTTATGTTTAAGATGTCTTGTCCCAAGTGGTCTATCTATTTTAATAGTTATTTTCTTACCAAGATAATCTTTAATTTTCATATATCCTCTTAATTATTTTAATACCTATCTTCTTATCATTAACATAATAACAGATATCATTGTCATTAATACTTTTTAAATATATACTTCTTCCTATCGGACTATTTAAAGATACCTCTTTAATTTTAGCATTATTATCTATCATATATTTACCAGTTAATTTAATAGTATATTCTTCGATATCATCTATATCATATATAACTTTTATTTTAAGAATATTTCCTATATCTATTATATCATCAGAAGTACTTTTTTTATCTACTATTTTTAAATATTTTTCATCCTCTAACATTTTATTTATTCTTGAAGCAATCTTTCTACTTTCTCTCATTGTATCTTCAAAAGCAAAATTATCATGCCATCCATCTCCTACTGCATCAACATAGGATTCACTTCCTATACTGGCAATAGATAAACTTATATCTTTTAATCTATTTAATTCTTCATAATACTGATTAAATCCATCAGTATCTACTAATATATCTTTCATAAACACCTCCTATGAACCTGTACTACTATAATGTTTTAAACCTATTTTAAAAGATAGAAAACATGGTATTAAATATACTACTATTAATAATGGTGATAATAAATATAATGTATTATTAGATTTTCCTAATAGATAAAGTAAAGGATAATAATTAACTGAAGCATATGGAATAATAAAAGTAAATATAAATATAAACCCTTTTCTAAATATTCCTATTGGATACTGAGCCATTTGTTTACCACCATCAGTTAATAAGTTTCTTACTTCTAATCCATGAATAGTAATAAAACAGTATGAAGCCATTAATAAGAATATTCCAAAGAATAATATTATTGAAGATAGAAACATTGCTATTATTAATAATATATTTATAATATTCCATTCTATATTTAAATGACTTATAGCAATAAAGAATATTATTAATGATTGAATAATTCTAGCTAGTTTTACAAAATCCATCTCACTACATATTACTTGATATAATACTCCTCTAGGTCTTACTAGTAGTCTATCTAAAGAGCCATCAATAATAAATTTATCAAATTTATCTACGCCTCTAAAGAATGTTTCATTAAAAGCAAAGCCAAAATGAATAATAGAAAAACATAATAGTACTTCATATAAAGTAAATCCCTTAATATTATCAAATCTTTGAAATAAAGCTACTGTCATAAAATAATAAGTAAAAAATACTCCTATCTGACTAATAAAAGTCAAGATAAATGATAGACGATATTCTAACTGTGATTTTAATTTAAGTTTCATTGATTCTATATATAACTTAACCACCTTGTATCACAGCCTTTCTAAGTGATACCCTTGATATTAAGTATCCTAATGATATTGTAATAATTATCCAAATAATAGAACCAATAATAAGAATATATCCTTCTTCTAATGGTATGCTATTAGAATATATTCTAAAAGGAAAGTCACCAATAAATCTAAAAGGAAGAAATTCCGCTATATGTTTTAACCATGTTGGAAAGAATGGTATTGGAATCGTTCCACCCATAAATATTTCTGCTATTACACTATAAGTTATCATTGTTCCTTTTTCATCTAAAGTAAACATGGTTAAAATATGCATAAGTAGATTTAAGGCAGTAACTAAAAATAAACCTAGTATTAATGCTACTATAAACATTATGAAATTATTTATAGAATAAGGGCCTGATAAATGAAATGGATATGGTAATAATATAGCAAGAATTATTAATGGAACAAATCTAAGTAAGACTGCCACTAACCTTTTAGCTAACATCTTAATATACCATTTAAAATAGAAATCTTGAGGTCTTATTAATTCATAGGCTAAATTACCATTCTTAATCATACTAAGTAATTCACTTTCTCTATCAAAAGGATATACCAAAGCAAAGAATGCTTGATGAAGCCATAGATAATTAACAAGTTCTTGCCAGTTCATTGGTACATTACCACCACTTTCGTAGAAGGCTAAATATATCATAATAAATATTAAAGCAAAAAATACTTGTGTGCATATACCTGCTATTGCTTCCATTCGATATTGAAGATTAGTTATAAATCTTAATCTAAAATAACTTAAATATGATTTCATAATTCATAGTCCTCATATAATTTAAGTATTACATCATCAATACTTTCATTATCTATTTCAATATCTTCAATATTATATTTAGTAGTAAGTTTACTTAAGAAATTAGATATACTTATTATGTTAGAATCTATTATAAAATTATAATAATCTTCTTTTTTACACTTCTTTATAATTCCTTTTACTTTGATATTATCTATTTTATCTTTAGTAAATATCTTAATATTTTTATAACTACCATATTTAACTTTTAATGTTTTAATATTTCCATCATATAGTATCTCTCCATTACCAATTAAGATAATTCTCTTAGCCAATGCTTCAATATCATTCATATCATGAGTAGTAAGAATTACTGTTACTTTGTTTTCTTTATTTATCTTTTTAATAAAGTCTCTTACTATCTTCTTAGATATAGCATCTAATCCTATTGTAGGTTCATCTAAGAATAATATTTCTGGCTTATGTAGTAGAGATGATGCTATTTCACACCTCATTCTCTCTCCTAAAGAAAGCGTTCTAACCGGTTTTTTTATTATTTCTTCAATACCTAAAAGTTCTACTAGATATTTCTTTGTCTTTTGATATTCATTATTATCTATTTTATAGATATCTCTTAACAAGTCAAAAGTGTCTTCCGCCGGAATATCAAAAGCAAGTTGACTTCTTTGACCAAAGACTACTCCTATCTTAGACACATATTTTTTTCGATCTTTAATAGGATCTAAATTGTTTATTTTAATGCTTCCACTAGTAGGAAGAAGTATTCCTGAAAGCATCTTAATCGTGGTACTCTTTCCAGCACCATTTGGACCAATATAACCTACTATCTCTCCTTTCTTTATTTCAAAAGATACATTTTTTACTGCATTTACATATTTATATTCTCTTTTGAAAAATGATTTTAAAGCAGCCTTTAGTCCACTATTTCTTTTGGCTACTTTAAAAGTTTTTGTTATGTTATCAACTTTGATGAATGACATTTTAATATCACATCCTTTCTGACAACGCAAAAAAGCCACATATTTTAAATATGTAGTTTCATCATGCAATTAAATATATGGTTTTTTCTTCGCAAATGTCATAATAAATATATTATATTAAAATTCTTTTGTCAATAGTTTTATTTATTTTTATATAAAAACCTCAGTATTTTGTACTATTAAATAATGTGCATAACGAGATAATTTATAATCTATTATAGTTTTTTTAGATTCTTTTGATAATTCTATCTTTTTTCCCAAATAGGAAAAAAGATCTTCTTGTGCACAATTGTTTTTCTAACATGCTATTCTTGCATTACTAATTACACTATTAAACTTATCCTATCTTTTATATTTTAGTACCTTTTGTAATTTTCTAGTAAAATTTATTTGAAACATCTCCCCTTATAGTCTTCTACAAATTATTAATTATTTCTAGAGTAAACTCTGCTACTTCAGTACTACTTTTCTTTAAAAATTTATCATAAGTAATTAAATTATCTTTACCTATTACATCAGATATAGATCTAATTACTAAAAATGGTATTCCACTTAAATAAGAGGTCATTCCTATACTAGCACCTTCCATTTCTACTGCTATCGCATTAAATTCTTCATTTATTTTTTTAGATAATCCTATATTTGTACAAAACATATCACCAGTAGCAATAGTACCATCATAAATATTATTCTTTTTTATATTAAAGGCTAACTCTCTAAGATACTTATCACATTCTACATATACACCTACTTTAGGTATATAGCCTTTAGGATGATCGAATGCTGTTATATCAAAATCATATTGTACTAATTTATCACTAACTACTATATCACAAACATTTAGTTTATTATCTATACCTCCTGCTACTCCAACATTTAGTATATAATTAGGACTATAGTTATCTATTAATACCTGAGTGCTTCTTGAAGCATTAACTTTACCTACTCCTGATTCTACTAAAATACATTCCTTATCATTAATAGTACATTCATAAAAATCTAAATCATATATTTTATTTATCTTATTTAATTTAACTAGTTTTAACATTTCTTCTAATTCTTCATACATAGCAAATATAATTCCTATTTTATTCATATATACCTCTTTTCTTTACTTTTGTGTAATCATTTTCTTATTATCATATTCATAATCTAATCTATTACTTGAAGTAATAATACTTTCTCCTAAATTACTTTCCAGTTCATTTCTGGCAACCTTGGCAACATTACCACCTACTTTGGCTACTTTAATATTACCATCAAGTCCTATTGGTTTATGTTTTTCTGCTAATCTTTTTGTAGCTTCTTCAGATAAATCAGTAAGAATTAGTTCTATACTATCCATATTATCTCTTAAGTTTTCTTTTCTAAGTCCTTTATACTCTTTATATTCCTTACTAGTCATACCAGACCAAGTTTTATATATTTCATTAGTTAAAATAGCATACTCTTTGGCATCTTCTATACCATTTTCTTTCCAAACATCAGTTAATTGTTTTCTGTTTTGAATAGATTTCATTCTCTTTGCTATCCAGTTTTCATCATAACCTTTTGCTCTATATAAATCTATAGATCTTTGTATAGCAATTGATGGATCAAATACCTCATCAATTCTCTCACTACCTAACTTGGCTAACCATTGTTTTATAGGCTCAGCATTCTTACTAGGAATAGATTCTATTATTCTAAACATTCCTTCTATATCCGTAACATCTGTTAAACGATATTTACCATCATTGGCCTTGAGTTTCAACTGTCCGATTTTTTCGGACACTTCACTCCCTTCAAAAATTAATTGCTTTTTTAAATCACTCCAGTATTTTCTAGGTCTGGTGCTTCCTGTTAATGCTGCGATAATATCAATAATGCTAATATAATACTTTTCACTTTCTTTGTCCCAAACTGTTCTGACTTTCTCATTATTAAATATTTTATTAATTAAATATAATTTATCTTTTTCCATATAACCCTCCTCTTTTCTTACACTCTCAATATAGCATATATAAAAGATTCAAGTCAATGATTTTTAATACATTTTTTGGTAATATTTTTACCAAAAAGAAAAAGTACTCTATAAGTACTTATCTGCTAATTTAATTGTTTTCTAATTATATTAATTGCCATTACTAAAATAAATTTCTAATCGATTATACTTACCTGTATATTCTTCAATATAATTATTATTAGTATACTCTTTTACTATATTCTTCCAAAATGATTCTGCTATTATAGAATTAGGTACTGCTTTTATAGTCCAATTACCTCTATGAAGATTAAAAACTTTAGTTACTGATTCTTTACCTATTTTATTTCTTTTATAGTTATTTAAAACAAATATTTCACTTATTTCATAGTTATTATTTTTGTTATCATCTACAAGTATAAATCCTAATATATTATTATTATTATCTTTAATAAAATATGCATAATTATCACCAAAATATTTATCTATGTTATAGTCGTACTCACAGGTTATGGAATTAAATGGTAATGGAAAGTATAAACTTAAGTCATGTAAATATAATTGTAATAATTTTTTTAATTTTTCTTTTTCTTCTAATGTAACTATTTCTAAATTGATATTCATATTATACCTCTTTTCTTATATTTAGTATAATTTATTTAAAGTTTTTTGTAAATAAAAAGTGCTCTAATTTAGAGTACTTATTTTTTACTATTCTTCAGTCTTGCTTGAAGATTTAGCTTTTTTAGGAGCTTTCTTTTCTTCAGCTACTTTAGTTTCAGTTTTCTTTGTAGTCTTTTTAACTTCTGGTTTTACTTCTTTAACTTCTTCTTTAGAAGTGCTTACTCCTTTATAAAAACCACATTTTGGACATGCTCTGTGAGGTCTAATTTTAGCACCACAGTTAGTACATTCTACTAATCCATTAGCGGTAACTTTATAATGAGTTCTTCTCATATCTCTTCTTGTCTTACTTACTTTTCTAAATGGAACTGCCATCTATCTCACTCCTTCCTTAATAAATCTTCGAGTTCACTGAGAGGATTGTTTTTACTATTTAAATCATCCTCACTAATTAATCTCCATCCATTACCTTCAAGTTTTATGTTTTTATTCTTATCGTTTACTACCTCTGAAGGAACCTCGATAAGAATATTTTGCCATAAAATGTCAGTAATATCAAGTGTTTTTTGTAAATTTATGCTTGTTTCCTCGATATTTTCTTCAATTTCACTAGTAAAATTATATTCATAGTCTTCTAAAGTTATATCATCTGCTAGTATCATAGTACCGCTTAGTACTCCTTCTAATGAATATGTATCATCTACTAACTTCTTGATATTACCTTTAAAATGAATATTATTTAATCTTCTAATACCACTATTTTCTAAATATTCATTTGGAATTATAATATCACTATCTATATTTATAGTTTTATTGTTTACTACAAGATTAAATAAATCAATAGTCATAAATTTCACCTGCCTAATAATTATATAATATTTTTAAAGAAATATCAACCTTTTTTTGATATTTCTTTGTTTTACACTACTCCTCTTCAGTATTAGTCTCTTTTTTTACTAATACCTCTCTTGGTTTAGAACCATTTTGTGGCCCTATTATACCTCTTTCTTCAAGTAAGTCTACTATTCTAGCAGCCCTATTATAGCCAATACGATACTTTCTTTGAATTAGAGAGGCTGATATTTTACCAAACTCCATAGCGAAGTCTACAATATCGTTATATAGTGGATCATCATATTCTTCTTTTGATTCATAGCCATCATCATATTTACCAGCATCAGTTCCTTCGCCACCTCTTTCTTCTGTTATAGAGTGATCATAGTTAGCCTTCTGCTGTGATATTGTAAAGTCTACTATTTTTTGTAATTCTTCATCACTTACATAAGCACCTTGTATTCTTATTGGAACATTTTCTCCCATTGGTTTAAATAACATATCACCTTTACCTAATAGTTTTTCTGCTCCAGTTTGGTCTAGGATTGTTCTTGAATCTATTGATGATGATACGGCAAATGATATACGAGATGGTATATTGGCTTTTACAACACCGGTTATTACATCAGTAGATGGTCTTTGTGTAGCCACAATTAAGTGAATACCTGCTGCTCTAGCCATTTGAGTGATTCTCATTATTGAGTCTTCAACATCTTTAGCAGCTACAAGCATTAAATCTGCTAACTCATCTATTATAAATACAATATATGGCATCTTTACATAGTCTGTATTTGTTTCACACATTTTGTTATAAGAACTTATATTCTTACATTTAGTATCCTCAAATACTTGGTACCTTCTTTCCATCTCTACTACAATATTTTTTAAAGCAATAGAGGCTTTCTTAGGATCTGTTACTACCGGAGTAAGTAAGTGTGGTACACCATTATACATTGATAATTCTACTTTTTTAGGGTCTACCATTACTAATTTTACTTCATCAGGTTTAGTTCTCATTAATATTGAGGCTATTATACAGTTAATACATACTGATTTACCACTACCAGTAGCACCTGCTATTAAAAGATGTGGTGTAGCATTTATTTCAGCCCACTTTACTGTACCCATAATATCTTTACCTAGTCCTACAGCAAGTAATGATTTATCACTTGGTTCTGGTAATTTACTTAGTACTTCTCTAAATGATACAGCACTATTTACTTTATTTGGTAATTCTATACCAATAGTACTTTTACCAGGTATTGGAGCCTGTATTCTTACATCTTTAGCGGCTAAATTTAAAGCTATCTCTTTTTGTATTGATAATAGTTTATTAACTTTAGTACCTGCTTTTAACTCTAATTCATACTGAGTAACTGATGGTCCTATATGACATTCTTTTATCTTACCTGGTATTTCAAAATCAGCAAGTACTTTCTCTAAAGTAGTTATATTTTGTTTTACTGCTTCAATATTTTCTTTATCATTATTACCTTTAGATAATTTTAATAATGTTAATGGTGGCAACTTGTAATTTACATTAATTACCGGTTTTTCTTCTTCAGTATCTTCTTTTACCATTACACTTGCACTAGCAGTCTTTATTGGTATATCTGGTTCTACTGGTAAATCTTTTTCTTCTTTATCTGGAGTTTTGTCTACAGTAGGAAGAATTATTCTACTATCAGTAGTATCAGCATTTTCTTTCTCTTTATGTTCCTTCTTTTTAATCTTTGGTACTTTTATTTTCTTAATTAAATCAATAAGGCTAGTATTAAATAATAATATTGTACCAATTACAATTAAAGTAATAATAACTATCTTAGTACCATCTTTAAATAAACTAAAGAAAGCATAAGTAAAGATTGCTCCTATCATACCTCCACCACTATTGGAAATAGCATAGCTTATAGTATCTACTATATTTGTATTTCCTGTGTTATCAAAGGCTTTTAATAGATTATTAAATGTTTCTGTTATTATTTTTATTCCTTCTTGTGAATGTACTTCTATATATTTTAAGTGAAGTAATACTAAGAAAGATATTACCAGTATATAAAAGCCTATCCATCTTAGACTAAGTAAGTTAGGCGTTTTCCTTTTTACTATTAGATATCCTCCTAATATTAATAATCCAAATAATAGGAAAGGATATATATTACCTACTAGAAATACTGCGAATGATTTTATAAAATTACCCGCAGGTCCATAGGCACCTATTCCTATAATTGCAGCTAGTATTAGTATTATACCTACCACTTCATTTGTATATTCAAATTTTTTCTTTTCACTATCTTTTTTAGTTTTTTTCTTTGCCACTTTATCAACCTTCTATCCATATTAATTATAACATTGCTAATATTAAAAGTAAAGTTTTTAATTGCTTTTTTATACTAATTAATAGGCTTTTAATAAGACTTAGGTTTGTTTATACTATGGTCAAATAAGTAAGAATAAATAGTTAGTTTATGCTTTAAATAAATTGTCGTAAGGAAGACCTAAGGCTTTCTTACGCCTTTAGAGACTACAGGCTCTAAAGAAAAAAAAGAAAACTATTTATTATAGTCTTCTATTGTTTTAGTTACCATTTCTTTTAAGTATTTAGTAGAATAAGTACAACCACTGATAGTATCTAAATTATCAAGATTATTTTGATTATTCTTTATCTTATCCAAATAATTATTATCCTTTATAATAGCAGTATATGTTTCATTACTCTTTAATAACTCTATATTAGAAATATTACCACTAGTAAATACTATCTTTAATTTTAAACTATTTTTACCAGCATAACCTCTTCCCATTACCTCATAAGTTGTTATATTACCACTTTTTGTTTTAGATAATATACTAAAACTATCATCTGGTTCTTTATTTAATACCTTAGTACTTATTATTACTCCTAGTAGTAGGGCTATTATAGTACTTAGAATTATTAAGGATATTTTAATTATTTTTTTGTTATATAATTTTATACTTAAATAATTTATCAGTATTGTTATTAAGTTAACTATTAATATTGATATTAATACTCCCTCTGGTAATGGAGTTAAATATCTAATAAACATAGTTATGATACCTAGAAGTACACCACTTATTAACTGACCTGTATTAGTAATTGGAGTGGTTACTGGATCAGTAGCCATAAAGACTGCTCCAAAAAGTAATCCTCCAGATAATATGTTAAATAGAATAAACCATAGTCCAATATCTTTAGTTATACATATTACTGAACTTATTAATACTACAGTTAATACATAGGATACTGGTATGCGCCATTTAATCATTTTTTTATAGGTTAAATAGATAAAACTTACTATACATAGTAGTGATGATGTTTCTCCTATAGCACCTGGTATGTTGCCAAAGAAGAAGTTTAATAGACTACCAAATGGTGTCACTAATTTATCATAAGTAAGAACATAACTACCTGCAGTCATATTTGATAATGGTGTTGCACTACTTATGGTATCTACTTCATAAGGATTTAGATATCCTCCTACTAGAGATGAAAATATTACCGTTATGAAGAGACTTCCCGCTAGAGCAGGATTTAATTTATTTTTACCAAAACCTCCTGTTAATACTTTTGATAAAGAGGCTATTATACTACCTAGTATTACTAAATATAATGGTGTATTTATTGATATTACTAGGCTTAAAAATACTCCTGGTATAATAGCATAGTTTTCAGTAAATAATTCATAAATACTTTTTTTATTCTTTCTAATTAGATAGTATAGGTATTCAGTTAATAAACCAGTAATAGAAGCTACTACAACAAATATTAATGGTTTAAATACTAGGTATAGACTACCATAGCCTTTTATTACCGGATATATACCATTTTTATATGTAGAGAATAATATAAAGAAAGATAATATTATTAAGATAGTATACATCATATCAGAAGTTTTATTTTTACTTTTTAGATAACTTCCATTTCTTACCTTAAACTCTCTCATTTATTATTCACCTTCTCTTTAGCGGCTTTTACAAATTCTCTTACTTCTATTTTTGAAGGACATATATAAGAACATAGTCCACATTCTATGCATTCATCCGCTTTTAGACATTCTAGTTCTTTGATATTACTGATATTTTTCATAATAAAGGCTGGATATATTCCTACAGGACATACCTCAAGACATTTACCACATGATATACATGGTAATGATCTAGTAAAATTATCCTCTATTACAAGAATAGCATTTATATCTTTAGTAATTATTAAGTCATCAGTAGGAATACTCTTTGGCATCATTGGACCACCTGCAATAAAAAGTGGATTCTTTAGCTTTTTATAACCATCTAGTGAAGCTATTATTTCACTAGCTAGAGTACCTATTTTTACTTTAACATTAGTCTTTTTCTTTATACCTGGACCAGTAATGGTAATTATTCTTTCTGTTAATGGTCTACTGTATTTTAGCATTTCATAGATTGCATAAATAGTACTAACATTACTAACTAGTATACCTTTTTCAATTGGGTATTTATCATACTCTATCCCGAGAGTATCTCTTACTACTAGCCTTTCCCAGCCATTTGGATATGCATCTTTTACTAGTTTTAAACTTATATTAGGATAAGTACCAATATGTTTAGTAAAAGCATTTATTACTTTGGTACTATCTTCTTTTACAACAATATAACTCTTCTTTAGATTCATTATAGTCATTATTTTATCTACAGCTTCAAGTATTTCTTCAGCACTATTTTTCATTAATGCTTTATCACAAGAAACAAAAGGTTCACATTCAACACCATTTACTAAAAGATATTTAGTGTTATCATTATCATACTTTAAGAAAGTAGGAAAATCACTTCCTCCTAGTCCAGTGATACCATTTTCTCTAAGAGCATTTATAAATTCTTCTCTAGTATATTCCTTTTTAGTTACTACCTTACTTTTTTCATACTTCTCCTTGAAGTCATTTTCTATTACAACACATTTAATCTTTTTACCATTATTAATAGTCTTAGTATCTCCCACTAATGCATAACCTGATACTGAACTATGTATAGGAAAATTTATCTTTTCATCTATAGCAATTACTTGTCCTTTATGAACATAATCTCCACCTTTTACTAGATGCTTATACTCTACTTCATTTTTATTCTCAAGAGGTATATAAACCAATTCAGGTTTTAAATAATTATCTATTTTATATAAAATATCACTATCAATATGTACTCTCATTTCTATTCTCCTCTAGTATATAATAGCATAAAATAAAAAAAAAAGATAGTATTTCTACTACCTTGATGATGTTTTTTTATTTTCCTCTATAGTATCTAGACTAGATAACTGTACTAAAGCATCATTATATATTCCTTTAGCTTCTTCATATGTTTTAGCAAGTTTCATTCTTATATAATATTTTGCTCCAAGATTATATTCGGCACTACCTGGTTTAAATTGTTCCTCTACTTTAGTCTTTATATTATTAAGCATATAATCTCTATCAATTAATATAGTATACACAGTTATAATTAGTTCTTTCATAGATACTATTTGTACTAGACTTTCACCATTAATGGTTTCATGATGATCTTTTTCATTATTACCATACATTATGTTATTTATAAACATTTGATAACTTTCATTTTTTCTTTGTATAAATTCAGAAAAAGCCTTTTCTAAGTCCATAGTTGTTTTAGCAGTTTCTATTTCCATATCTAAATTCTTAATATCTAAACTAATAAAATCAAATAGTTGTGATACCATTGCATGATTTATTTCTTTTTCATAAAATTCTTTCGCAGACTTTGATATATTAAATAATCCTTTCTTTTCTAAATCAATATCTTTAAACATTTTTCTTAGATATTCATACATTATAAGTATTTGATAATCATAACTATCTTGTTCTCTTCTTATGGTATCTTCTTTTTTATTTCCAAAGTCCACATACATTATCTTTGACTTTAAACTATATGCTTTTTCTAACTGCTCATGTGTAAAATTAGCATCTAGGTTAAATGTTTTTAATGCATTTTCTAATTTCCCCATTTTATTACCTCCAAAAAGCTAAATATGAAATAAATATTAAATATATTATTGTTAATATTGTTCCATTTATTATATCTTTTGCTTTTGATTTATCTGGTACTCCGACCATCATAGCTACTAGTACGCCGCCTACTAGACCTCCTATATGAGCAGCCAAATCAATACCTTCTGCAAAGAAACCTATTATTAGATTTACAACAATTATTGGAATAATTGATCTTTTTATAGCCTCTCCTAGATATGTACGATAGTGCATACCAAAATATAGAAGTGCTCCCAGTAAACCAAATATTGCTCCTGATGCCCCAGCAGATATAGTATTATGAGTAAATGCTAGTGACATTATACTACCAAATATACCACTTAGTATAAATATTATTATATATTTTATTTTACCAAATAAATTTTCTACTTCTCTACCTATAATATATAAAGAATACATATTACATAATAAATGCATTATTCCAATATGTAAGAATATACAAGTAAATAATCTATAGTATTCACCATTTTTTACTAACACATCTAAATTAGCACCATATTTTAATAGTGTTTGACTATTAGTACTACCTCCTGATAATTCCATTAGTATAAATAGTATTATACATATAGCCATAATTATATAAGTAACTATAGGTTGTTTATATGAAAATATCTTTTCAGCAATTTTATTCCTTTTTTCATTCTTTTTATTAATATTATCAGTTACTTTAATAAAGTATTCCAAGCCATCTTCTTTTCTATTTGTCTTTTCAACAATATCTGGAAAAGCACTTACTAATTTTGGATTATTTATATCTTTTTCTTTAGTTATTAATACATCATCATTATTAAGTATTTTTTCATCTTCAATATCCGTATAAATACTAAGTACTTTTACTTTAAATGATAATGTCTTTCTTTTCACTTGTTTTACTATTTTAGATAATTTAAACTTATCAAAATCCAATTGTTCTTTATTATGAATATGATGTGATACTATTCTAACTATTTTATAATTATTATCTAGATTTTCAAGCCAAATTTCATCATTAATACCATGTATAATCATTGGTTTATAGTTTTCTTCAGTAATAAAATAATTTATTAAATTCATTACTAGTAGATCATCACTCTTAATTATTATTTCATCCATAGTAAACCTCCATATATATATTATACTAGATTTTAAAAAATAAATAAAGTCTTTTCACATGATTAATGTTTTTAAATATAATATAGAGAAAGGAGACTATTTTATGTATAACAGAAGAATGATGAGACCTATACCTATGAATGGAGATAGGTTTGGTGGTGGATTTTTTGGGCCTTTTCTACTTGGTGGTATAACCGGAGGCCTTTTAGCTCCTGCTTTTTATCCTAGACCATATCCAGTACCATATAATCCATATCCTCCATATCCTAATTATCCAGTATATTATTAAAACACCATATGGTGTTTTTATTGATATTTTTATTATATTTTGTTATAATTGTATCATGAAAAAGTTTAATATGATTGATGAAAGTTTTATTTGTGAAAATTGTGGTAAAGAAGTTACTAGGCTTGGATATACCGCTAGAGATCACTGTCCATTCTGTTTATATTCTAAACATCTAGATATTAATCCTGGTGATAGAGAAAATACCTGCAAAGGACTAATGAGACCAATTGGTATAGAGAAATTTAAAAACAGCTATAAGATTATTTATAGCTGCGATAAATGTCATGAGTTACATAAAAATATTATGGCTAATGATGATAACTTTGATTTAATTATTTCATTATCCAAAAACATTTAAAATAATTTTGGTAATAAATCTAATATAAATACAAATACAAATAAGATTACTATGATAAGAAGTGCTATTTTAAATTCTTTAGTAAGATTTAAATTAAACTTCTTTTTTTTAGGCTTATTATCAGTAGTAACATAAGTTTTCTTTACATTTGTATTATTAACATTCTGATTATTAGTTTCCACAATAACATTATTATTAACATTAGGCTTATTACTAGCATTATTTAAATTCATAGTATTATAATTATTAGTAACAGGTATATTATCAGGAGTATTTACACCAGTATTATTATTCTGAACTGTATTTACTGATTTAATATTCATATTCATTGCATCATTAATATGTACAGTAGGATTACTAATAGCGGTATTTAAATTACCAGTAGCCTTGTATGGTGTAACATTATCTATTTTTTTATCATCATCATAATTCATTTAAATACCTCCTCAAGATAGAAAAGATTTAGATCAACTAAATCTTAAATCTTATATCTTATAAATTCCAGTTCCCATTATTTTGATTATTTTGTACTGTACCATTCATTACAAAGTTTGCCCCACCTTGTACTGAATTATTATTATATCCACCCATATTATTTTGACCGACATTCCATTTCAGCGGTGCGAAGGCCGGACCAGCTGCCAACATGGTCAATGTATTTCCATCAAGATGACATGTCTGAGGGTGCAGCTCCGGGATTGCAATAACCAAAGCCACAAATAACAAACAGAGAATTAGGTAAGTATATTTTTTCATTAGTGTAATTGTTAAGAGTGAATAGGATAGAGCGACCAAAAATGGCCGCTCATTTTTTTATCTCAGTTTAGGTATAAGCACCGGTTGCGGTTGTTACCTCGCCTTCCACTACAGTCACTTCCTGATCGGCAGGTTTAGTCTTACCGTCTACAGCAGTAAACTCAATAGTGTACTTACCGGGTGTCAGACCAATGATGCATTGACCATTGCTACGTTCAGCAACTTTGCCTTTGATGGCCCAAGCGGCATTCTCCGTTCCTGTGATATCAACTTGTACGCCTCCGGTCTTGCAATAGTCTCCTGCGAGGTCAAGAGATTCATTCTTTTGCTCATTACAGCGGTATACTTTTTCATGCCAGTCGCGGATACGGGTGTCATAACCGGTTTGCAGCCAGAATTGCCATTCGTTGGGATCTTCGTAGATATCACGGATCTGACAGAACTTGGTTGCGGCTTGGGTATTGAAGGCAACATCCATATTCCCTTTCTTCTGAAGAACCAGGCGTGATCCCTGTCCCAATGCTTCGTGAGAGAGGATTTCAAGCGCAGGGCACATTGCGTCTTCACGCAAAAGTTCAATCATGCGTTGCATGGAAGGATATTCCTGCATACTCAGTTTGTTGCGGAGAGCAGAGCGTGCAGCTATCAAGACCGTTTCGGCACAAAGTAACTGTGGAATTCCTGACTTGGAGGAACGCAGGTAAGTGTTGGCACCACCAATCCATTCAACCAAATTTTCATAAGCGGCGGAGTCTGTATCCTTTGTAGGCAAAGTAAAAAGACCTGATGGGGCAAAGTTGCCGCGAGCAGCATTGACATCACCTGTTGTAATCAGCATGTCGGCTTTGGTGAACAGCCCATCAAATGCACCTGACGGTGAAGTTGAGTCTTCATCACGTTCTGCATGAAACAATGTATATACTACATCTTCAACATGAGATTTTACCAATGTGAAGGCAACACGTGTTTCAAGAGGATGTTTCTTGTTGATGTTGCTGACCGGCTGACCTCCTACGATCAACAGTTCACCGTCATCGTATTTTTGAGAGTTTTCCTTTGTGATACATACAACATCCTTCGGTTCGATAACGGAAGGTTCATAGCCGAGCAGCTTATCAACCAGGCGGAAATTTTTCCCAATCTTGTAAGACTGAGTTCCACCGGCACGCCGGCGTTCATTGATCAAGGCATGTTTACCTTGCAGATCCATCACGTTCAATCCCAATTTTGCGGCAACTTCCTGCAGGGTAGCAAATGGAAGAGCGCGAAGCGCCTTATCATATGTGATTAAGGTTTGGTTCAGTTTCGATACGTCAATTAATTTTTGAGACATATTCTTTAAATAGTTAAGGTAGGTTAGTAAATTAAAGGAGTCCGTCAGCCTTCAGGCGTTCTGTGATTCCCTGATAATTGCCGGCATTTTCCTCGCAGTAGGCAGCCAGTTCCTCTTTTCCTCCGTTTGCGGCAGGTTCACCCTTTGGGGCAGGAACTGGTTCACCCGGTGCCGGAGCTTTCTTTAGATTGGCTACTTGTTCTTTGAGTTGAGTGATCTCTGAATCCTTGCCGTTTGCCTCGGTTTTCAGATTAGCGATCTCTTGATCTTTTTCACTTACTGT
>ERZ791729.534-NODE-534-length-18321-cov-5.675025_pt1 | contig 18321 bp, 35 predicted proteins | sample MGYA00510043_ERZ791729 | MGnify/ENA primary metagenome ERZ791729 (study PRJEB30046, sample SAMN00715149) | human gut metagenome | study: EMG produced TPA metagenomics assembly of the A metagenome-wide association study of gut microbiota in type 2... | reverse complement strand
TGGGCTGGAGGGGCGCAGCATCCGCCACCGGCAAAGGCTGTGTGGCCATGACCACCGGCTTTTATGGCCGCGTCATGGGAGGTCGTGGAAACGCCATTGTGTGCGTTGAAAGAAAGAACAATGGAGAAATTGCCACTATTTTGTCTGGCATCGTGGATGGCGAAACGCTGAAACCGGGCGTGTGGTACACCGTTAAGAACGGCAAGTGGACGGAGGTGTAGCGATGAACCGACTGAAGGAACGGCGGTTGGAGCTGGGGCTGACGCAGGAGGCGGTCAGCGGCATTCTGAAGCTGGCAGACCCACGGATGGACGTGAGCATGGTGAGCCGGTTTGAAAACGGCGTGTGCCTGCCCACGGAGGAAGTCACGGATGCGCTGGAGGCGGCGCTGCGGGCCAGCAGGGCGTATCTGTTTGGCGAGGACGAGAAAGCCGAATTGCCCATGCGGACGGCGGAGACGGAGCGGGTCGCCGGTCTGATACCCAAGGGGCGCAGGAACGCCATCAGCCGGGAAGACCTGGCGGCGGCGCTGCACACCACCGACCGGAAGATGCGAAAGGCCGTGGCCGAGGCAAAGAAGCAGGGCGTGATGATCTGCAACGACGGGGACGGGTACTACCAGAGTGACGAGCTGAGCGACCTGTGGCGGCAATACAGTCGGGAAACGGCGCGGGCGATGTCCATACTCAAGGCACGGAAGCCGATGCGGGAGGTTTTGAAGGCGGCGGGGAGGCTGGTATGAGCGTGTTTGACTACAAGGAGCCGCGGGCGGAACCGAAGCCCTACAAGGTGCCGCGATGCCCGGTGTGCGGCGAGGAAACAGATACCCTGTACAAGAATATTTACGGCGAGACCGTTGGGTGCGATGGCTGCATACGAACGGTGGACGCATGGGATGAGATGCAAATACAGGAGGGAAAAAGAAATGCTGAAATCATTTAATGAGTTGGTAAAACTGGATGTGCGTCCTTTTTGCGATGTTCGAGATGCGAAGGACGAGAAGGGTAATGTTATCAAGGTCCCTTATTTGAGTTGGGCAAAGTGCGCCAAGTTGCTCCACGAAAACGGAGCATCCAGCGTGTGGTATGCTCCTCGGCGGTGCCCGGAAACAAATACATACCTGTGGCCGCAGGCCAAAATTACTACCAGTAAAGGAAGGATTACAGAATGCTGGTTTGTGTCTGTTGAAATCCACATTGACGATTTGGAGTTTTCCTACGACATGCCTTTGCTGAACGGATCCCTTGTGGTGTATGAGGACACGCTGAACCAACTCCGCATAAACAACGCGCTGGCGAGAGCTTTCGTTAAGGGCGTTGCCGTTCGCACCGGACTTGGGTTTGACCTTTGGGCAGAAGGTGACGGAGACGATGGTGAGGACGATTTGAGCCGTCACAGTATCTTTGCCATAAAGGAGAGACTTGAAAGGCTAATCACCATGAAAGAACGAAATGGGCTTGACCACAACGACCTGCTTCGGGGACTTGGGATCAACGAAAAACAGCTTGTGCAGTTGATGGGCTATTTTGCAAAGCTTGACGCGCTTGAAAAGGCTGTGAGTAAGCTATGATACGAAACCACGACAGAAGCGGTTGGTTTGGCGCAAGCGACACCGCCACCATCATGGGGAACTGGAATACAGATACGTTTAGAAGATGGTGGCTGGTGAAGCTTGGGGTCAGGAAGGACAGGTTTATTACGCCGGCAATGCAGTGTGGCACGGCTTACGAGCACAAGATACTTGATGCGCTGCGTGTAAAGACACGAGACAGGCAGATACGCATTCGGTCGCTACGTTTGCGCGTGAACTATGACGGGGAAAGCAGACAACTCATTACCGAAGTGAAAACGCACAGCAAACCTGTATTCAAAGTTACGAAAGCGTATTGGCAGCAGTGCCAGGTGGAGATGTTTGCCAGCGGATGCGGATTGTTCCGAAAGAGAAAGTTTTGCAGGATCGTGGCATATCGCGTTACAGAAGACGAATTGTTTAATTTTTTCCTGCCAATAGACGAAAACAGGTTGACACAGCACAAGGTTGATTATGACGCGGATTGGGTCGAGGGGTGTTACCTACCTCGCCTTAGGTATTTGGCAAAATGCCTACGAACAGGACATTGGCCGCAGGAGGAAGAATTATGAAGCAGGTGACAGTCGATGGCGCACGGTGGCAGCAGGACAGCGATGGCGCGTGGCTGGCGCTGCGTGTGAAGTCGCCGCAGACCGCTATGGACGTGTGCGACGCGCTGAAGCCTGGCAAGGAGTACAACGTTGCCATCAAGGGCAAAGGCCGCAGCCTGGATGCCAACGCCTATTGCTGGGTACTGCTGGACAGGCTGGCGGAACACTACGGCATCTCCAGGCAGGAGGTGTATCGGCAGGAAATACGGAACATCGGAGGCGTGAGCGAGGTGCTGTGCCTGCGGGAAAGGGCGGCAGAGCCGTTCTGTAAGGCATGGGAGCGGAACGGGATCGGCTGGATGGCAGAGACGTTCCCCAGCAAGCTAAAGGGCTGCGTGACCGTAACAGTATGGTACGGCAGCAGTACCTACGACACGGAGCAGATGTCGCGGCTGATAGATGCCGTTGTGGAGGATTGTAAGGCGGTAGGTATTGAGACGATGACTCCGGAAGAGCTGGACGCGCTGGTGAGCCGGTGGGGAGAGGTGAGCGCATGAACAAGCTGCACATACAGCCCTGCTGGACGTGCAAGAAGTGTTACGGCGATTGCAGCTGGTCGATGAAGGACCCGGAGCCGGTGCCCGGATGGGACGCCACGCCCACGGCGAAGAAAAAGGGAGGCCGCAAGGCGGGCATTATGCACAGCTACGCCATCCACAGCTGCCCGGAGTACGAGTGGGACGGGACGGAGGAAGCGTATGGAGAGTAAGAGATGCTTTTTGTGCGGGGCGACCGGCGGGGCGGACCCGCTGGATCGCCACCACATATTCCCCGGCACGGCAAACCGGAAGAAAAGTGAGAAGTACGGCCTGGTGGTGTACTTGTGCCATAACCGGTGCCACATCTTCGGCAGGCGTGCCGTACACAACAACGCAACGACTATGAAGCAGCTTCAGCGGTACGGCCAGCTAAAGGCCATGCAGGAACAGGGCTGGACGGAGGAGGACTTCCGCCGCGAGTTCGGAAAAAGCTACTTATGAGAGGAAATGGTGAAAAGAAATGAAACGAATTAAGGTGGATATCCCGGCTATAAAAAAGCATATTCGAGAGCATGGTATGACGCAATCTGATGTGTGTAGGCGCATCGGTCGCAGCTCAAACTTCTTGTGCTCTTGCACAGGCGATATGGCTGACTACACATACGACCTGTTAATAAGAGAGCTTGGAGTGGAGAATGGCGCGTTCCAGAAAAAGGAAGACGTACAACCTACAAAAGCCAACAGTGGTGCTGGGCTGTATACGCTGGGGTTGGATGTCTCCCCAGAAAAAGTTGTATTGCGTATGTATTTCCAAGGGACGGAGATATGCAAGGCGTATTCCAAGGTTAAAGGAACACGGGAAGTGGATCTAATGCAGGCCATTTCGTATGCAGCACATATGATGTACAAGTTTGCAGAACAAAAAGAATTGGATAAGGAGATTTGAAATGCTGAACAAGATTTTCATTATGGGTCGGCTGACCCGCGATCCGGAGCTGCGCAGGACACAGAACGGCACCGCCGTTGCCAGCTTTGCACTGGCGGTAGACCGGGACTTTAAGAACGCAGACGGCACCAAAGAAACGGACTTCATCGACGTGGTGGCGTGGCGCGGCACGGCGGAGTTCGTTTCCAGGTATTTCACAAAAGGCCGCATGGCTGTTGTGGAGGGCCGGCTGCAGATGCGTGACTGGCAGGACAAGAACGGCAACAACCGCAGGAGTGCCGAGGTCGTGGCGGACAATATGTATTTTGGCGACAGCCGGAAGGACACGGACGCGCAGGGCACGTTTCCACGGACGGACGTCAAGAGCCAGTTCGTGGAGCTGGACGAGGACGAAAGCGATCTGCCTTTCTAAGGGGGTGACGTGAATGGGCAAGATGCAGGAGGAGATCAAGGCGCTGCGGCGGCAGAACACGCATTTGCAGAACGTGGTGCAGCGGCAGCGGGAACGGCTGGCGGATGCGGACGAGGCTATTAAAGCCTTTAGTAACATGGTAGACGCCCACTACGCCGCCTGCGCCGTGCGGTTCGGCGAGAAGCGCGAGGACTGCGGCGTGCTGTGGGGCTACCATCTGGAGATCCCTGCGGAGCTGGTGGCGCGTGGCCTGACGGACTACACCGTGCGATACGAGCTGGACAAGGAGCGCGGGGTATACGTCATAGGCGCTATGCCGAAGGAGTGAGGCCTATGGGCAAGTGCTACGTGAAAGCCTACTATGATTGGATAGAGCAGACAGCAGCGTTGACAGATGCGGAGCGAGGCCGTCTTTTTATCGCCATCCTGGAGTACGCGAGAACTGGCATCCCGCCGGAGTTGGAGGGAGCGGAAAGCATACTGTTTCCGGTGTTCCGGACGATGCTGGACAGGGACGATGAACTTTCCGCTGAACGGTCAAGGAACGGGGCGAAAGGCGGAAAGCAAACTCAAGCAAGCGCAAGCAAAATCAAGCAAACCGAAGCAAACGCAAATGACCCCAAGCCTACTAAGACAAAGAAAGAAGACAAAGACAAAGACTTATTCCCACCTGACGGTGGGAGCACGCGCGCGAAGCGCTTTACCCCACCCACACTGGCAGAGGTTCAGTCCTACGTGGCTGAACGCCATTCGGCGGTAGATCCGCAAGGCTTTATCGACTTCTACGGAGCGAAGGGCTGGATGGTTGGCAAGACCCCCATGAAAGACTGGAAAGCGGCTTGCCGAAATGCTGAGAAGTGGGAACGGTGGGGACATGCCCCTGCTGCACCTGTCGGCAAAACCGACGGCGCACGTGATGCCTGGATGGGCAAGTACATCAAGGGGGCGAAGCCATGAACGCGGGCATCTGGAAGATTGCCACGGCGAAGCTGTGCGGACAGTGCATACGTGACATGGAGGACGAGTACATCTTCTCTCCCATGTGGCGGCGGACGCTTGGCGGAAAATGCGAGCGCTGCGGGGAGAACCGCATCGTCCACGAGGTGCAATACACGATGAACAAACGAGGGCTGGAGAAAAGAGGAAAACTGAATGGGCCTGATGAGTAACGATCTGGCGCGGCTGCCCCCGGCGGCGCAGAAACAGGTCATGGAGAAGCTGCAGAAGCCGGGGAAATACAAGGCGCAGAAGACGCGGCGCGGCAAGCTGACCTTTGACAGCAGGAAGGAGGCAGAGCGCTACGACGCGCTGATGCTGCTGCAAAAGGCCGGGGAGATACGGGGGCTGAAATTGCAGGTGCGGTACTGCTTGCAAGAGGCGTACACGACGTTTGAGGGAGAACGGGTGAAAAGTATCGACTACATCGCGGACTTCGTGTACGAGCGCAGAACGGCTCCTGACAGCTACGGCCAGCGGTACTGGCTGCCGGTGGTGGAGGACGTGAAGGGGGTGCGGACGCGGGAGTACGCCATGAAAGCGAAGCTGTTCCGTAACCGGTATGGATACGCCATCCGGGAGGTGTGAGGGATGGAAGTACACGGCGCTGAAGATGAGAAATGTGGGCTAACAAGCCTGATAAAATCAAAAATTATGGAGGAAAAGAACATGAACAAGAAAACAGAGAGCAACCAGAAGTACATCGTGCGGTGTGACCGCGCAGGCGTGTTTTTCGGCGAGATTAAGGAGCGCCGGGGCGATGAGGTGACCATGATCAATGTGCGCAAGCTGTGGTATTGGGACGGTGCTTGCGCTGTAGAGCAGCTTGCGATGGAGGGGACAAAAAAACCGGGCGACTGCAAGTTCACGGTGACGGTGCCGGAGATGGAACTGATGGGCGTTATTCAGGTGCTGCTCTGTACGGAGGCCGCTGTGGCATCTATCGAGGCGGTCAGGGAGTGGAAGCGATGAACGAGGACAAAATCAAGGCGTTTTTAGCAGTAAATTCCGGCTACGGCTCCGGCTACGGCTACGGCTACGGCTACGGCGACGGCTCCGGCCACGGCGACGGCTACGGCTACGGCGACGGCGTAAAATCCTACTGCGGGGCTGTTGTGTACAGAATAGACGACGTAAACACGATGCTGCACTCTGTGCGCGGAAACGTGGCGAAAGGTGCGATACTGAATAAAGACCTGACACTGACACCTTGCTATGTGGTTAAGCAGAATAACTGCTTTGCGCACGGTAAAACGCTGCGGGAGGCAATGAACGCTCTGCGGGACAAACTGTTCGAGGATATGCCGGAGGAAGAGCGCATTGTGGCGTTCCTGAAAAAAACAGACCGGGAGAAGGCGTATCCCACCACGTATTTCTACGACTGGCACCATAGGCTGACGGGTTCCTGTGACTTGGGGCGGCGGCAGTTTGCTGACGACCACGGCGTTGACCTGGAACACGGTACCATGACGCTGCGGGAGTTTCTGGAGCTGACGAAGAACGCCTACGGCGGGGACGTGATACGCAAGGTGATGGAGGAATTGGGATGGGGAAACAACACCTGAGCCGAGACGACCGCATCTTTATGCGTGGCAAGCTTCAGGGCACACGGGAGAACATGGACATGGTGGCAATGGTGCTGATGGACAAATGCGGCTGGCACGTCTTAGAGGAGACATCGGACAGCCGGGACACCCACAGCATCGCGTATCTGTACGAGTGCCTGGAGAAGCTGGCGGAGGAGATCAACGAGGGCCGCATCAAGCGGAAGCACATCAAGGACGTGCTGAAGGACGAGTGCGGCGTGGTGTTTGGAGATTGATATGAAAGTTTTGGAGTTATTTGCAGGGACACGGAGTATTGGCAAAGCGTTTGAAGCGCGTGGGCACGAAGTGTTTTCTGTCGAGTGGGACAAGCACTTTGAAAACATTGACCTGTATGCCGACATCATGACGGTCACAGCTGATGACATCGTTCAGCGGTTTGGAAGGCCGGATGTGATATGGGCAAGCCCGGACTGCACGACATTCAGCATTGCGGCAATCAGCCATCACAGGCGCAAGAACGCCGTTACCGGAAATCTTGATCCTGTCAGCGATTATGCAAGATTCTGTGATGTGGTCGATCAACACGTTTTACAGCTTATCCGTGAGCTGAAACCGAAGTTTTACTTCATCGAAAATCCCCGTGGCGGTATGAGGAAGATGACGTGGATGCAGGGGCTTCCCCGTTATACGGTCACGTACTGCCAGTATGGCGACACAAGAATGAAGCCAACTGACATCTGGACAAACCATCCTGATCCGCAGTTTAAGCCGATTTGCAAAAACGGTGATCCATGCCACGAAAGAAGCCCAAGAGGGGCAACCATCAGGAAGGCAAAGCAAATGGGTATCATCCTTCCCCGTGGTGGAACAAGTGCGCTGAAGAACAGTATGGAAAGGTCAAAGATCCCTCCCGCCCTGTGCGAACACATCGTGGACATTTGCGAAGGTGGCATGATGACGTGCGAGCTGGGATAAGGAGGAATGACATGACAAGAGATGAGATCGTGTCCGCGCTGCGGTGCCATTGTGAGGCAATAGAAACCGGGAAATGCCCAAAGGATAAGTGTCCTTCGTTTGAGAGACCGGCGCGTTATAAATGCGCTGGTGTGGTTTCTGGGGAATCCGCTGACCTGATCGAGAACCAGCAGCGGCACATCGAGGCGCTGATGAAAGCCAACGACAGCCTGAAGGACGCCATTGCACGGCGGGATAAGCAGATAGAGGACATGAAGCAGGGCATGGCACAGCTGGCAAAGGCTGTGGCGGTGAAGGAGGAAAACGATGGATGCTGTGAAGTTTGTGAAGGAGTATCTGCGTATATGTACAAAGGTTGATGAGTGCGAGGATTGCCCTGTATACAAGACTGACTTTTGTACTGTACCTGCTAAGGAGCGTTCACAGGAGAGCGCGGAGGAGATTGTCGAGCTGGTCGAGGAATGGTCCGCCGCACACCCGCGCAAGACGCGGCAGAGTATGTTTTTGGAGCAGTGGCCAAATGCGCGCCTTGCGGATGATGGGGTGTTGACTTTTTGCCCAAAAAGGTTTGACTTTCACATTTCATGTTTAGCAGAATGCCATTCGTTGAAAAAGTGCAGTGATTGCCGCCGCGAGTTCTGGATGCAGGAGGTGGAGTGATGGAAAATCTGTTGCAAAACATCGCCAGCGGGCTGTGGATTGTGTTGGGCGTGTACTGTTTTTTCGGGCTAAGGAAGTGGAACAAGCGGTTCAGTGAGCTGTATGACGAACTGAAAGGGGAGGTGGAGTGATGGAACGACTGACAAATAAACGTGAAGCTGACGCGCAACGAGAAGAGTACGAGCGCCGCCTTGCAAACGGGTATCCGCGGAATATCCCAGAGGAGCGGTTTCTGCGCCTCGCCGCCTACGAGGACACGTGGCTGACGCCGCAAGAAGTGTCCACGCTGACTAAAGACTGGAGCGACCTTTGCACGATCATCGGAGAGTGCGGCGGTCTTGACCGAGTAAAGGCGCTGGCCGAGGCCGACAAGGACGGGCGGCTGGTGATGCTGCCGTGCAAGGTGGGCGATTTTGTGTACGGATTCCACAATGGGAAGACCATATTGCCGATGGTGGCAAAATGGTTTGAAACGAACTATGACGGATGGTCTGTTGCAGTACAACATGTTCCGATGGCACCACGGTTTTATCGGTTTTCTGATTTTGGCAAGACGGCATTCCTCACCCGCGAGGAGGCGGAGAAAGCATTGGAGGCGATGAAGGATGGCAACAGTTAAGTGTGCGCTGGGTAAGCGAAGACGCCCGTCTCACGAATGGAACGACGGAAAGAAAGACCGTATCTACTGTCTCGGGTGGGTTGACCCGATGACGGATGACCCGATACCGGAATGCTTGGCTTGCCCCGATTTTGTCAACAAGGCGCAGGATGACTTAGAGGCGTTTTATGGGAGGGCTGACAATGGCTGAATACATTGACAGGGAAGCGTTATGCAAAATTTTGAAGAATTGGCGTGACGCTCATGCGGATGTCGATGATGAAGAAGGGTGTGGTCTACTTGAAGATGTGATATGGGAGGTGAACGCACAGACCGCCGCCGACGTTGCGCCGGTGGTGCATGGGGTGTGGGTGTGTGTGAATAAAATAGACCCTATTAGTGGATATAGGTGCTCGAAGTGCAGGCGTAGAGTGGGGTTTGACCTCACTCCTTATTGCCCCAATTGCGGCGCGAAGATGGACGGGAGGAATAGTTAATGGTTAAAGTGTTCTGTGATATGTGCGGGCGCGAGATTGACTACGAGGTTGACGGCGTGAATTTGGATTTCAACCACTATGGCGTTGTGAATTTTAAGACACCATTTTCTGCGGAGAAACAACTGTGCCTCACTTGTGCGGCCAGAGTTTGCAACTTTGTGGAGAACTCCGCGAAGATGGACGGAGGGGGTGAAAAGTGATGTCTTGGTGGAACGCAAAATACACGAACGGCAACGGTGACAACGAAATCACTTTTGGTAGCAAATATTACGAGAGGGCAAAGGCGGTTGAAAAGGTATGTCAGGCCGTGATTGATAAAAAAGTCAAAACGCCGGACGATGTGGCGGTCGTGGTGCGGTGCAAGGACTGCAAATATCGGATATACAAAGACATGGGGGAGGAAATCGGAGAAATCGGCGGATGCGCGCTTTTTAATTGTGCCATGACGAATGACGACTTCTGTTCCTACGGCGAGAAGAAGGACGGCGGCGATGCATAAGGGTGACACGATCCGGGCGCAGTTTATGACGCTGCCGAGGGAGTACCCCGGATCAGGCGCCAACGATGAAAAGCGGTTTTCTGTACGCAAGGGTACGGTGGTATATGTGCATCCGGCAGGGCGGTACATCGTGGCGGAGTGCGGCGGGGTGCGGGAGACATTCTTCCCGGAGGAGGTTGTATGGTGAAAAAGCAGACGGTTGAATATCTGAGACTATATTTTGAGTGCGGCTGGCGTATGAGCGCAATTGCGAGGCATTTCGGAGTAAGTACATCTACCGTATCTCGCTGTATATCCAGAGCAGAAAGGCGCGAGTGCCCGTTTGCTAAAAGCTGCCGCTATTGCCCGCTGAAAGAATGTGCGATAAAAGAAGAGTACGCGCCATACGTGAACGCAGAAATTAAGTGATGTTGCACAACGAAATGCAACAATAAGAAAAGATGTGATAACGTGGGGGTGCAGGGGCAAACTCTGCATCTCCATTCTTTTTCTTTTCCCCCTTCTTTTCCTGATGGGCGGGGCTTCGGCTCCGCCCGGAGGGAACAATATGCCGCAGGCCGATGCCACCCCACATTTCGGGGAGAGGGAGGTCGCACCTCTCATGCGGCACCAGATGAAAACGTTGGATCGTTTTCACCCGCAAGGGGCTTTCTTGGGGCGTATGCCCCACACGCGGCATAGGTGCCCAGCAATGGGAGACCACAGCGAGTGACGGGGACTTTCCCCGAAGCGCTAAAGCAGGGCAGGACTGCAATGCCGCACCAACCACACAAGCGGGCGAGGAAGCGCGAGAAGTTAAGTGCACACAAGCTGTGGCCACAGCGGCGGACAGTTAATCCGCAAAAACAGTGTGCGGCTGATGAAAAGGCGCAGCGCAGTGTGATTGCGCTGGCAGACCGCTGTATGGGATGTGTCCCAAATAGTCTGCTTACCAAAAACAGGACTTCCCGTACCTCTTGGCAATGTGTCCCAGGGAAGACGTTATATTTAGGCGAGGCGAGAGCCGGGTACAGACGTGCCAATGACAAAGGCCAGTGGCGGGAGGCCGGTGCGTCAGGCAAAGGAGGCCACATGGAAGTAAAAAACAAGCGGCTGTCGGATATTATGCCGTATGCTGCAAATGCCAAGAAGCACGACAGACGGCAAATCAACAATGTGGCCGAAAGCATTAAACAGTACGGGTTCGTGCAGCCGATTGTGATTGACCGAGATGGAGTTATCGTCATTGGGCATTGCAGAGCGTTGGCTGCTCAGAAATTGGGCATGGAAGAAGTGCCTTGCGTCTGCGTGGACGATCTGACACCGGAGCAGGTGAACGCCCTGCGGCTGGTGGATAACAAGAGCAACGAGAGCGATTGGGACTTTGACCTGCTGGCTGATGAACTGCCTGGGCTGGATTTGTCGGCGTTTGACTTTGATTGGGGGCTGCGTGATGAACTCGACACGTCAGTTGTAGAGGACAACTACAATCCTGTTTTACCAGAAGAGCCGAAGAGCAAACTTGGCGATGTGTACCAACTCTGGGACAATCGCCTTATGTGCGGGGATAGTACGTCCTTGGCGGATGTACAGAAGCTCGTGGGGGGGGCACAAATGGATTTGCTGCTCACAGACCCTCCGTACAATGTGGACTATCAGGGCACCGCCGGGAAGATTAAGAACGACAAAATGGAGGATACGGCATTTAGACGGTTTCTTACGGATGCATTCTCCAATGCGGCGATGGTTATGAAACCAGGTGCACCGTTCTACATCTGGCACGCAGACAGCGAGGGGTATAACTTCCGAGGCGCGTGCAGAGATGCGATGCTGCGTGTCCGGCAGTGCCTGATCTGGGTGAAGAACTCCCTTGTGATAGGGAGACAGGATTTCCAGTGGAAACATGAGCCTTGCCTGTATGGTGAGAGCGAGATTGAAGAGGAAGCGCACGAACCTTGCCTGTACGGCTGGACGGAAGGGAAGAAGCATTATTTCTTTAAGAACCGCAGGCAGACAACCGTGTTGAATTTTGATAAGCCTGTCAAATCTGCGGAGCATCCGACCATGAAGCCGATTAAGCTGTTTGATTACCAGATGCAGTGCTCCAGTAAGCCGGGTGAGAATGTGCTTGACCTGTTCGCCGGGTCCGGCACAACGATTATGGCAGCGGAGCAGAATGGCAGACACGCTTTCTGCATGGAGTATGATCCGAAGTATGCCGATGTCATTGTTGACCGGTGGGAGAAGTTTACGGGGAAGAAAGCGGTGTTGCTAAATGACGATTGAAGAAGCACAGGAGATTATTGCCAAAACCAGCAGCCCGTATTTGAAGCGGGACATGGAGAAGTTTATTAAACGCCAACGCAGAAAGGAGGGCGTGTATGGCAAGAACAGGACGTCCTCGGAAAGAGATAAACGAGAAGCTGTTTGAAAACCTATGCGCTATCCAGTGCACAGAGAAAGAGATATGCTCAGTGCTGGAATGCTGCGAGGACACATTAAACGCTTGGTGCAAGAGAACGTATAAAATGACTTTCTCGGACGCATATAAAAACAAGAGCCAGCTTGGGAAATCAAGCCTGCGGCGGGCGCAGTTCAGGTTGGCTGAAAAGAACGCGACAATGGCGATTTGGCTTGGCAAGCAGTACCTCGACCAGAAGGATATTGTGGAGCAGAACATCAACACAGATGGTGTCAAGGTGATAATTGATGTCTGACATCCGCCTGTCTGAAAAAATCGGTTCTGCGTTCTACGATGTGGCGCATGACGTGTTTATGCACGGTCACACGCACTACGATTTTAGCGGCGGGCGCGGTTCGTTGAAGTCCTCCACGGTGTCCGTGCTCGTTCCCCTGCTGTTGATAAACAACCCCGGCACACACGCGCTGGTGCTACGTAAGGTGGCAAATACCATCCGTGACAGCGTGTACGCACAGTATATCTGGGCAATCGGCGAACTGGGCATGGCGGCGTATTGGGAGGCGAAGGTTTCGCCAATGGAGCTGATCTACAAGCCTACCGGGCAGAAGATCATGTTCCGGGGCGCTGATGACCCCATGAAGATCAAGTCTATCAAGGTGCCGTTTGGCTACATTGCCGTGACGCACTTTGAAGAAAAAGACCAGTTTTCCGGTCGTGCCGAGATACGAACGATTTTACAGTCCACAATGCGCGGCGGTTCGAAGTATTGGAATTTTGAAAGCTACAACCCGCCGATAAGCCGCGATAACTGGGCGAACAAGGACAGCCTGGAAGAACGCACAGACAGGCTATGCCACAAGTCAACGTACTTGCAAGCCCCGCCGGAGTGGCTTGGTGAGCAGTTTTTAGCGGAGGCGGAACATCTCAAGGCCACGGACGAGAGAGCGTACCAGCATGAGTATTTAGGCATTCCTGTGGGTACGGGCGGCAACGTGTTTGACAACCTGGAGTTGCGGGAGATTACCGATGAGGAAATGTCTCACTTCGACCACATCTACCAAGGCGTGGACTACGGCTGGTTCCCTGACCCCTTTGCTTTTATCCGTTTGCACTATGATCGGGCGCGTGAAACCATTTACCTGATGGACGAGATATACCAAAACAAGCTCACCAACGAGGCAAGCGGCAACATCATTATCCAGCGTGGGTACAAAGACGCTTACATCACTTGCGACAGCGCAGAGCCTAAAAGCGTAGCGGACTATCGCGCTATGGGCCTTCTGGCAAAGGCAGCGGTCAAAGGCCCCGGCTCTGTTGACTATGGTATGAAGTGGTTGCAGCGGCGCAAGATCGTCATAGACCGGAAACGCACACCAAACGCATACAATGAGTTTGTAAATTACGAATACGACCGAAACAAAGACGGAGATATAATCAGCGGTTACCCGGATGAAAACAACCATTTGATAGATGCCACCCGGTATGCCGTTGAGCGCATTTCCCGTCGGATGGGAGTTATCGCATGAGCAATGATGCAGTTATCAGAAAACTGAATGAGCTTGGCTATTCCACTATCCCCGAAGCGTTTTATAGCAAGGTGGACGAGTGGAAAAGCTGGTATCAGGGCAACGTAAAGGGCTTCCACAGCTACCGCGTCCGAAACGGTGAAAGCATGGTCAACTGCAAGCGGTATTCCCTCGGCATGGGAAAGAAACTGTGCGAGGACTGGGCTAACCTGCTGATGAACGAGAAAGTCCAGATCACCCTTGAAGGGCAGAAGGAACAGGAGTTCATCGACCGCGTTTTGACCGAAAACAATTTCACGGTCAAGGCAAACGAGATGCAGGAGATGAAATCCGCTCTTGGCACGGTGGCATATATACCCCGCGTCATCGGGCAGGAGATCAACGAGGGCGGCGAGATCGTCCCCGGTAATGCTTCCGGCATCATTCTGGACTATGTGACTATTGAGAACATTTACCCGCTGGCATGGCAGAACGGCTTTATCAGCGAGTGCGCGTTTTCTTCTGTGGTCACGCGTAACGGGCATGATTACCTGTATCTCCAAATCCACCACAAGGACGATGGCGGAGGCTATATCATCGACAACCGCATTTATCGTTATGATAGCGAGATGCTGTCTGACGAGCAGCTTGCTAACGTCAAGGGCTTTGAGAATATCCCGCCTGTGGTGCATACCGGCAGCGATAAGAGGCAGTTTGTTATTGACCGGCTTAACATTGCCAACAATTTCAACTATCTGCTTCCGACCGGCATCGCGGTGTACGCGAACGCTATTGACGTGCTACAAGGCGTGGATATTGCTTACGATAGCTATGTCAACGAGTTCCGGCTTGGCAAAAAGCGGATTATGGTCAAGCCCTCTGCGGCGAAGTACCTTGATGGCGAGCCGGTGTTCGACCCGTCCGATGTGACGTTCTATGGGCTGCCGGAGGATGTCAGCGACGGCGCGGTCATTACCCCTATCGACATGACGCTTCGGACGGCGGAGCATAATACGGGCATCCAAGACCAGCTCAATATTCTGTCCAGCAAATGCGGCTTTGGCGAGACCTATTATCGTTTTGACGGTGGCAGCGTGGCCACGGCTACGCAGGTCATCAGCGAGAACAGCACCATGTTCCGCACGATCAAGAAGCATGAAATCATCCTTGAAGATGCACTTGTGGAGCTGTGCCGTGTTCTTCTGCGGTTGGGCAATACCGCAATGGGCGCGGGGCTGAATGAGGACGTTGAAATCTCCGTCGACTTTGATGACAGCATCATTGAGGACAAGCAGACAGACTTTTCTCGTGATATGCAACTTCTCAGTGCGGGTATTATGAACGATTGGGAGTTCCGCATGAAGTGGATGAACGAGGACGAGGCAACCGCAAAGGCGGCGCTGCCGAAGATGCAGGACATGACAACCGAAGGCCAAGAGGAGGTAGAGTGATGGGCTATGGAGAAAGCGCCGGTACTTTTTGGATAAACATCGGAACTGAGGAAAATCCGGAATGGGCTTATTTGGGCCAGAGGAAATGATCCGATACCCGTTTACGCCTGAACTGCTTGACGCACTTCCCGAAAAACTGGCGGAGTTGTACCGAGGCCTTGAGGACACCCTGCTGATGGAGATATGCTCCCGGCTGAAGCTGCGGGACGAGCTGAACGAGGTCACGGTCCAGGGCATCAAGGTGCTGCGGTCACATGGCATCGATCTGAAAGAGATTGAGAAAGCCATACGCCAGACTACCGGTATCAGCGAGAAAAAGCTGAACGAGCTGATAGACGATGTGGCAGAACGAAACCAAAAGTATTACACCGAGGTCATAGACCTTGCCCGTGTAACACAGCCTGACGTGCTGGTGGATGCAACCACCATTGACGCCATCAAACGGCAGACGCAGGATGCGTTCCGCAACATCACCACTTCGATGGGGTTTTTGGTAGACGCAGGGCGGACGATGCTGCCCCCCGCAAAGGCGTACCAGTGGGCTTTAGATGCCGCTACGTTGAAAGTAGAAAGCGGTGCTATTTCTTATGGGCAAGCCATCAAAGACGCCGTCAGGGAGCTTGCAAGCGGCGGCCTGCGGGTAGTGGACTATGAGAGCGGGCACCGTGACCATGTAGACGTAGCTGCCCGCCGTGCCGTAATGACTGGCGTATCGCAGTTGTGCGGCAAGTACACGGAGCAGGCGGCGGAATACTTGGAAACGCCGTATTACGAAGTATCAGCCCACGCGGGCGCGCGTGATGTGCCTGGGCGGTCTCCGTGGTCATCGCACAAAAAGTGGCAAGGCAAAGTGTATTCCACTCGCAGCGGCGACATCTATCCGAGCATTTACTCTGTGTGCGGATTGGGCGCTGTGGACGGGTTAGAAGGAGCCAACTGCCGGCACCGCCGCAACGTTTGGGTTGAGGGCGTAAGTGAGCGCACTTACACAGACGAACAGCTTGCCCATATTGACGATGGTCTTGGCTGTACGTTTGAGGGCAAGACCTATACGACATACGAAGCCACGCAGGAGCAGCGCAAGGTGGAGCGCACCATACGCAAGCTAAAACGCGAAAAAGCGGCTTACAGTGCCGCAGGGCTGACAGACGAAGAACAGGCGGTCAATATCAAGCTGCAAAGGCTCAACGCCAAGTACAAGGCGTTCAGCGCGGCGGCGGGGCTGCCGGAGCAGCGGGAAAGGGTGAAGGTGCTGTATTGAACTTTGACGAAGCAATCAAGACTGTGAAAGACATCCTAAAGCGCGGCAACAACGCAGAGATACGACGAAAAGGCGATGGGTACATCGTTTTGGAGGTCAAGAAAACAATCAAATACACTTCCGCGCAATAGGGCGCTGGAAAGGGCAATAGGAACCAGCTACCGAGGATTTTTCGGTGGGTGTCTTTTTTGTTTTATCAAAATTGTCCGACAGGACGTTAAACAAGGAGATTTACATGGCAGACGAAACCAACGTGCAGGGCACGGAAAACACTGCTCACGAGCAGGAAAAGACGTTTACGCAGGCCGACGTTGACAAGATGATTCAGACACGGCTTGACCGGGAGCGGCGAAAGTACCCCAGCGATGACGAACTGACCGCGTATCGCACATGGAAAGACAGTCAGCAGACCGAGCAGGAGCGGCGGGAAAAACGTGAAAAGGAATTTGCGGATAACAAGTCCGCCCTGACCGCAGCGCAGGCCGAAGTGCAACAGCTCAAGCGCGAGAAGTATGTGCTTTCCAAGGGGCTGACCGGTGAGGAAGCGGAGTTTATCTCCTTTAAGGCTGAAAAGATGGTTGATGACAAGACAACCTTTGAACAGGCAGTGGATAAACTCACCGAAAACCGGCAGAAGGTCAAATTTGATTGGACTGCCCCCGCTGGCTGCGGCAGCGAGAAAAACAATGTCAATGCCGCGATGAACTCGCTAATTCGCGGCGCACTCAAGTAAGAAAGGAAGATTTAACACATGGCAAACATTATCGACAGAAACGCACTTTCCGGCCTTATCCCGGAACCCGTAACCCGCGAAATCATGCAGGGCGCTATCGCGGAATCCGCTGTCCTGCGCATGGGCCGTCGTCTGGCGAATATGTCCAGTAAGACCCAAACCATCAATGTGCTTGACGCGCTTCCCTCCGCGTACTTTGTCAACGGCGAGGCCACTGACAGTGGCGCAGGCGAGGCATTCAAGCAGACCACGAAGATGGCGTGGGACAAGAAGAAAATCTATGCCGAGGAAATCGCGGTTATTGTCCCCATCCCCGAAGCAGCACTGGATGACGCAGATTATGACATCTGGGGCGAGGTTCGCCCGAGACTGACTGAGGCGTTCGGTAAGGTCATCGACGCGGCAATCCTCTTTGGCACCAGCAAGCCCAGCACCTGGCGCGACGGCGTTGTTCCTTCGGCCATCGCTGCCGGTAACGGCGTACCAGTTGGCACAAGCGTCTTTGACGACATCATGGGCGAGAACGGCCTGATTGCGAAGGTCGAGCTTGACGGCTTCAATCCGAACGGCGTTATGTCCGCGATCCAGATGCGCGGTAAGCTGCGTGGCCTCAAGGACACGACCGGCCAGCCCGTCTTCAAGTCCGATATGCAGGGCGCGACCCGCTATGGCCTTGACGGCATGGATATGTACTTCCCGATGAACGGCGCATTTGACCCGTCTCAGGCGCAGATGATCGTCGGCGACTGGTCGCAGTTGGTCTATGCGATCCGGCAGGACATGACGTTCAAGATCTTCACCGAGGGCGTCATTCAGGATCCGACCACCAAGGCAATCACCTACAACCTCATGCAGAACGACATGGTTGCGCTGCGTGCGGTCATGCGGCTTGGCTGGGAAATCGCGAACCCGGTAAACGCTTATAACGTTGATATTTCCAATCCGTTCCCGTTCTCGGTCTACGGCAAGGCTGGAACGGTCTCCACTGTGACTGTCTCCCCAGCAACCGCGACCGTGGCGAAGGGCGCAAGCAAAGCATTTTCCGCCTCCGTTGCGGGTGAAGGCATTGTAAGTGGCGACGTCGAGTGGAGCCAGAGCGGCGCAAAGTCGTCTATCACGGAAGGCGGCGTGCTGACGGTCGCGTCCAATGAGACGTCCACGAGCATTACCGTCACTGCAA
>ERZ791729.507-NODE-507-length-19019-cov-2.245518_pt1 | contig 19019 bp, 22 predicted proteins | sample MGYA00510043_ERZ791729 | MGnify/ENA primary metagenome ERZ791729 (study PRJEB30046, sample SAMN00715149) | human gut metagenome | study: EMG produced TPA metagenomics assembly of the A metagenome-wide association study of gut microbiota in type 2... | reverse complement strand
GAAGCTACGCCAACTATCAGCACGCCACCCGCAAGGATTTTAATTAGGCTGCCTTTTAAGGTTTTGGCGCCGTCTTCCGGCGCATCCTCGTCCGGCGTTTCGATATTGCTTTGCTCCGCGAAAACATTGCCTTCACTTTCTTCTTCGTCTTCTTTGGCAAAGCCAAGTTTAAACTTTAACTTTTCGAGCCAGTCTTTCATCTGTCAATCCTCCTGCGGCACAATATCCACACTGCTGTCCGAGCCGAAACTCAACCGCGCGTGCTTAAAGCAGCGGTCAGCAATCATCATCGAGCCTTTAACCCTGTAATTTACAAGCGTCAGCTTGCCATCGTGCTCTACGTTGTAAAGCACCGGCAAATCATACCTGTTATTTTTCGGAATAACGATATAGGTACGGATGCCGTCATCAAAAATGGTTTTCGGGTAAATGCTTTCGTCAACGTTTTTCTTCTTTTTGAGCTTATAGGCAAAATTCAGTTTTACGCCATTTTCGATGCCCTGCTGCTCCGCGCGCAGGGATTTCCTGATTTCTTCGCTGCGCTCAACAGCTTCCTGTTCGGCAGCTTCCTCATCAGTGAAATTCCATGATACCATCGGCGTATATGTATCCGTGGCGTTAAGCACCAGACGGTAACTGTGCAGCTGCGTATTGATAATCATATTGGTGCGCGCGGACTCAACCTTCGGCTTGATGTAAATATGGGTAACATTGCCTACCGTGGAACGGTCTACCATCCACTGCGAAGTATCGCCGGCCGCGATGTGTACCACGCCTTCACCCGGCTTTAAGGCAATGTCTGTAATGTAACCTGCCTTGCAGTTAATTTCATAAAGGCTTTCAGGCTTATATTCAAAGTTATATACGCTGCCGACCGTCACGGCATCGGGCAGCGTATAAACCGCCTGCGGCTCCTGCGCATAGCAGCCGATTTGTATTGATGCAAATAAAGCCGTTAAGGCAATAATCTTTTTCATAATCATCAGCCCTCCTGATTTTCGCGGCTGTAGTTAAGGTCCGCAATTTTTAAACCAAGCGGGTTAATTAAAAGTTCCTGCTCTTTGGTGGGCGGGTTTACCGTTACGGTAAACAGCGCCACATAAAAATCTTTTTTACCGGTTGCACTGCCGCTTACACTGTATTCATCTTCACTCCAACGCACCTGATAGGTTCTGTTCGTACCGGGTTGGAGCTGAATGGAGCGGATACTTACCTGCGTTGTGCTGCGTCCGAGCCTTGCCAGCTGATTTTCGGATGCAATCATGTTGTTCAGCTTCTGCGCCGCCTGCGGCGTCAGGAAATGCTGCGCGGTATTCCAGTTATTTTTGTAAAGTACCGGGTCAAGCGGAATGGTACGGATATTGGAAACAAACCTGCTTAAAAAATGTTTGATTTCCGCTTCCTGCGGCGTGTAATTCGTGGTTACAAGCCTGCTGCCAACTTCAACCTGCCCGGTTGCGTTATCCACGCGGACCACATAAGTTTTGTAATTGGCAAAAACGGTTACATAAACCATGCAGACAATGCAGACCGCCAAAGTTATGAGAAGCAGCACATTACGCTGCTGCGCTTTATGCTTGTCATAAGCAAGATTGTTAAGGTCATTTTGAAAAATGCCCGCGGCCTTTTTGTCAAAAACATCCGTTGCCTTCCCTTTCGGGAAAAATTTCTTTTGTTCGTCAAATTCCATGGACCTACGCTCCTTTTGTTTATTTCAAGTTTATAATATACGTTTTTACCATATTTGTAAATAGCATTTTTATATATTTATTAAAATTCGTTATTTTATTTTATTGTGTTATTGTATTTTTATAGCAGTTTTGCTAAAATCAGAATATGAAGTCCGAATAAATCCGGACAAAAAACCGTAATGCGCATTTACACCAATCACTTCATGATTGGTATGCGCAAGCCCGGCGCTTGAGCGGACCTGCTTCGCAGGATGCCTTCCGGCACAGGGAATTTGCCCGCTTTGCGGCAAATAAAAAAAGCCGGCGCAAGACCGGTTAAACATAAATCATCAGCGTGGTAACAGACTATGGCACATTATTACTTTGAAAACAAACCGCAGCCTACGGGTAAAAGCGGTAAAAAAATAGCAAGCTCGCTGCACCATGACTACATCTGCCGCGAAAACCAATACGCAAATATCCGCGGCCGTGATGAAGACCTGGTATATAAGGCTTCCGGAAACCTGCCCTCATGGGCGCAAGGCAACGCCGATACTTTCTGGAAAGCCTGCGAAGAATATAAACCCGCCAATTACAGGGCTTACAGGGAGTTTAAGTTTTCCTTGCAGGAAGAACTACCGCTCGAAGATAACATCGCCATGGTCCAAACCTTTATTGAGCGAAGCGGCATCGGCACAAACCACGCTTACACCTTTGCCATTCACGATAAACCCGCAGCCTTTGATGACGCGCACCGCAATATCCACTGCCACCTGATGTTTAACGAAAAAATAATTGAACCTGGCCGCTCCCTGCCCGCCGATGCTTACTTTGGCAAATACGCCGTAACAAGAGAGAATGAACTTGCAGGCGGTTACCGTACCAGCCGTGAATTTATTTCCAAACAGAAAACCTTTGAACTGCGCACACTGTGGGCAGATATTGTCAATGCTAAATTTGCCGAACGCGGCATAGACGCATCCGTTGATGAACGCACTTTACAGGCACAGAAAGAAGAACTGCTGGCACTGGGGAAAACCGAAGAAGCGGAATATTTTGACCGTGAACCCGCTCCCCATCTCGGCGGCGCTTACCGTAACCCTAAAACCATGGAGAAAATCCGTGAAAAAATAGAGCAGCTTGAAAGCTGCACCGAAGAAGAAAAGTATAATTTTGATGACGAACTAAACGATGAAACAAGCGAGCAGGACAGGAAAATCCTGGCTTTTGCCAAAGATTTCCTGCTGCGTAAAATCGGCAAACAAATTCAGCGTGAACGCGAAAAACTCTTTACAGAAATGCAAACCGGTAAGGACTTCGGCGAGAACACCGAAGAACTTTCCTATGCCGTTACCGCAGGCGATTTAACAGAGCGCCTTACTGCGCTTTCTGGTGCCGCAACTGCCGAAAGCAAGGAACTTCTTGATGAATATAACAAAATTAAAAACAGCGTCGTAAAAGACGATTATATAGAGCAGCGCGCTGCCTACAATGCGCTCGGTGATGACGGTGAAGCTTACCGCATCCTGCGCATGGACTACAGCAATATTTTAAAAGACCTGAAAGAAGCACAGCTTGCGCGCGATACCGCGCAGGCCCGTGCGCAAAACCTTGCCGGAGATATTTCTTCCGTTGCCGAATGGCAGGCAGAAAAAGAAAAATTCTATGCAGCCAGAGAAGAAGTTAAAAAACTGCTTGCCAAACGTACTGAAACAGGCAGCAAAATCGCTGTTTTCAAAGGACGGTTAAATACGCCCGAAACAGCTGCGCTTGTTGGAGAATACGCAGCGGAAATAAAAGAAAACAACAGGCTGGCGCGTGAGCAGGCAAAGAAAGTTTACGGTAAATATATTTTCAAGAAAAACCAGGCAGAACGCTATAACGAAGCCATGGAAAACCTGCGCAATTTAGACGCCGGAACCGTTATTTTCGCAAGCAAAATACCGCCGGCGCTGCAAACCTATACCAAACTTCTCGGCACTATTCCCCTGACCGAACTTGATAAACTTACTTCCGGCAAAGATACGTATTATATTTTGCAGAAGAACTCTAAAGATGGCACTGCCCTTGCAGTTAAACTCAACGATGACATCAAACTCGGCAAAGTGCCAGTCTATACGCTTACCCTTAATAAAGACGATGCCGGCAAAGAGACCGTCAAATCCGCTAAAATCACCGGCAAAATCTCTACCTACGCCCAGACAGAAACCCTTAAAAAGCAGGCTGAAAAAGGGCATAACTACCCTGCTTGCAGTACGGCAATTGAACGGAAAATCACAGAAATTGCAGAAAAAATCACGGAAGATAAAAACATGCGCATAGATGCACATTGGGAAGAAGAACGGGCTTCTTCACATGATAAATTACAAGAGGCAGAACGTAAATTATCGCAAGGCTGGAGCCTGTAAAAAAATAAAAGAAGGCGAATCTTACCCGCCTTCTTTTATTCTGCCCAATTTTCAAGTTGTAAATCCGGAACTCTGATAAATTCTCGCGTATTATTCGTAACCAAAATTAAATTTTCAGTCTTGGCATGTGCAGCAATCAGCATATCCATAGTACCTATCGGCGTACCCAGACGTTGTAAATAAGCACATATTTTGCCATATTCCGCAGCCGCCAAATCATCAAACGGAAGAACCGTTAAAACCGTTAAAAATTTTAATAATGCCGCTGCGTTTTTATCACGGCTGGCACTTTTTTCCACGCCATGAGCAAGTTCAGCCAATGTAATGGAAGAAATACAAAGCCCTTCATCCAATTTTTCTTTTAATGTCTGCAAAACACGTTCCGGCTTATGCTTAATGGCATAAATACAGATATTGGTATCAAGCATATATTTCATAATGCTTCTCTCACCGTTGCAATCTCTGCTTCTCTGCCTTTATTCATAAAATCATCCGTAAACTCGTTTATTCCATTCATAAAGGTTTCCCATATATCTTCTTTGGGAACAAGCATAATTGCATGCCCTAAACGCTGTATTACAACTTCATTTCCCGGCAGCCGAAATTTTTTTGGTAAGCGTACAGCCTGACTGCGCCCATTTTCAAAAATCTTAGCAGTTTCCATAATTATCAACCCCCATTCCAAAAAACAAACGCTTTAATACACAACCTCTTTTACATAAGTATATATCACAATATATACCGCGTCAAATATTTATTAAATTTTATGAAGCTAATGTATCTGCTTGATAGGTTTCACCATCGTGAACCACCTGTATTCTCTTTCCGTTTTCATCCACTACTATTGCATTTTTGGGTAATTGGTTGTTATGTATTGCTAATATTCTGCCATCTAAATCAGCTAAAATATCACCTTCATCAATTCTATGCAACAAGTCTGAACGCATCGCTTTGGCAAAATATTCAGGTCCTACCTTTGCAATTAAATTTTTTGATTCCAATACATGCACTATTCCCTTGTTTATCCACATATAAAAGCCATGTTTGCATTTCCATTTACGCCAATGAAAATAGCCGTAAGTTTCAACAGGGTCATCTACTTGGTACGTTGCAACATTAGGTATAGCACGGTTAAATTCATCAAAAACCGGTTGCAATTCATCAAGAGATAAATCGCTTATCGCAATTATTCTTCCTTCATCATCATAAAATCCCGTACCATCCAATTTAATTTCATTATTATCAATTTTTTGTGCAAATTCATCAGTACCAATATAGTCAATCCATTTTGATGATGGCATAATTCTTAATACATCATTTACAGTACCGCGATAATACCCGTGGTCATAAATTTTACCATTGTACATAAATTGAAAAACCGGATTATACGCCCCTTCAGCACTTGACACAATCGGAATGGTATTTCCATCCTGGTCAACTGCTACCGTACCTTCTTCCAGTGTATCATCTGCCAATCCCACTATTTTACCTTCAGCATTCACAAGCACAGTATTATCTTCTACTAACTCTTTATTTTTTACCATTTCATTAAATTTTTCTATTCCAAGTATATCCATCCATTTTTTGTAAAACATTACTTCCAATCTCCGAAAACGATAAGAACGATAAAATTTCTCTACACGTTCATCATAACGATGCTTTTTTACAAACCTATAAACTCTAAACGGATGCCCTTGAAAATATGCTTTTACTTTTTGCTTTGTTATTGCTGATTTTTGTTTTTTTATAGCTTGCCGTGCTGCGTTTTGTTTCATTACAGCATCACGCCTTTTATTAAATTCTTCCAGCCTTTTTCTGCTTTCAGCATATTTCTTTTCATCTGCTTGTCTGCGTAATTCATACTTGCTTATTCCTACCCCACTGTCTGTGGCCGAAGCAATTAAAGGCGTAAAAATAACAACACAAAAAGATAAAAGCGCTAAACAAGATATTATTCTATTCTTCATGATATCCACCTCAAAATTTTAATAATCTTTCCAATATCAAATTATAACATGTATAACGAAATCGTTTTTGATTTTTCAAAATTATCGTATTGAATAATACGAATAACAGTGTTATAATTATTTTGCGAATATTTGTTCGTTATTTTAAATTTTCGTTTGCTTAATTGATGGTGATATTATGATGCGCTCTATTCTTCACGTAGATATGAACAACTTTTATGCTTCCGTGGAATGTTTGTACCGCCCGGAAATACGCAACAAGCCGGTTGCAGTCACAGGAGATGTGGAAAACAGACACGGAATCGTACTGGCCAAAAACATGATTGCAAAAAAGATGGGTGTAACTACAGGTGAAGCAATTTGGCAAGCAAAAAATAAAGCACCTAACCTCGTTTGTGTTCCGCCCGATTATAGCAAATACTTGCGTTTTTCCCGTCTTGCACGCAACATTTTATATAATTATACTGACCGGGTAGAAGCCTTCGGACTTGATGAAAACTGGGTGCGTCCGTAAGTCACAAACTTTGTGGCGCGGATAGAAAAGAAATGTGCTGATAGCAAAGCACTGGACTAAACACTAAATGTCCATTATCAGCCGGCTAAACTGTGAGGGAAACCAATAACAGCGACAACAGCACGCCGGTAAAAGCGCAAGTTCGCAAATCAGCATGCGGCGACTGAGCGTCTGAGATAAAAACTGTATATGAGGATGAAAGCTTGATTGCTTGAACGACAATCAGAGGTGGTCTATCGTCACCCATAGCGAAAGTTGATTGATACGCTATGCAACTTAGGGTAGAATGTTTAGCCAGCTGCAAACTACAAGTGTTCCAAGTTGACCGCCGCGATAAGCGGAAAAATGATGAAAATCGCATCCGACAATACAGGCGCTATGTTCTTTTCTATACTAAACGGAGATTGCCTAAGTCAGAACGCACTAAGTGCTATAAGTGCAGACTTTGAATATTTGATATGGCAACGGAGTCTCCATAGTAGTCCGAGTTAGGGAAAACCTAATACATGGCGAAGGGAGATAGTTTACATTTCAATACAAAACAAAGAAAGGTGCGTGAGGCATTGAGAAATCCGAGTGATGTATTGAACAGCCTGAAAAACAAGGCAAATTTACCAAATTATCAATTCAAACGATTGTACAGAAATCTATTTAATCCTAAGTTTTACCTTGCAGCATACCAGAATATCTCTGGAAATCACGGAAGCATGACACCAGGAATAGACGGAATAAACTTGGACGGCATGGGAATGGAGCGTATAATGGCAATTATTGCTCAAATACGAAACCATACATATCAACCAACCCCTGTCAAAAGATTGTATATTCCGAAAAAGAATGGGAAGTTGCGACCGTTAGGTATTCCATCAACTAATGACAAACTAGTGCAAGAAGTTATTAGAATGATACTAGAAAGTATCTATGAACCGACATTTACTAACCAATCACATGGCTTCCGACCAAAAAGAAGTTGCCATAGTGCGCTAACGCAAATTCAAAAAACTTATACTGGAGTAAAATGGTTTATAGAAGGCGACATCAAAGGATGTTTTGACAATATAGACCAACACACTCTAATAAGAATAATCAGGAAAAGAGTAAAGGATGAACACTTCATCGCGCTAATATGGAAATTTCTCCGTGCGGGATATATGGAAAATTGGAAATGGAACGGCACATACTCAGGAGCGGCACAAGGTTCTGTCATAAGCCCTATTCTATCCAACATCTATATGAACGAGTTGGACAAATATATAATGGAATATAAAGAGAAGTTCGATATAGGTGTTCAAAGAGCTGGAAACGCTGAATACGCAAGGAGAAAATCTCGATGGTACTGCTACAAACAAACCACCGAAAAAAACTGGGAACACTATTCAAGCAAAGAAAAAGAAATCCGAACAAACGAAATCCAAAAACGATTCAAAGCATGGTCCTCATTGCCAGCAATGGAACCTATGGACAAACAATACAAGCGAATTCAGTATTGCAGATATGCTGATGACTTTTTAATAGGAGTAATAGGCTCTAAAAAGGACGCTGAAGAAATACGAAATGCGGTCAGAATATTTTTAGCAGATAACCTCCATCTAGAATTATCTATGGAAAAAACATTAATAACAAATGCTAAAGATAAAGCTAAATTTCTAGGATATGATATTACAGTGTCAAAAAGGAGCAAGAATTTTACGAAAAGAAAGCAAGGCAAATTCCGCAATAGCGAAGGCAGTGTAAAGCTATACGTTCCTAAAGAAAAATGGATGAAACGTTTGTTGGATAACGAAAATATGATTATCCGCGTGGATGAAACCGGAAAGGAAATATGGTCACCCGTAGCACGAAGTAGTTTTGTTAATCGTGCTCCAGTTGAAATCATCGGTGGATTTAACTCAGAAATACGCGGGCTGTACAATTATTACTCTTTGGCAAGTAATGTTTCTGTTCTGAATAAATATTATTACATAATGCAATACAGTATGTATAGAACTTTCGCCGCTAAATATAGATGTTCAATGTGTAAAATTATTGAACGATACAAGAAGAACGGTATATTTAGCATGGAATATTTAACGCCAAAGGGACAAAAGAAACGCATTGAATTTTACCATAACGGATTTAAGAAGCAAGCTCCGTCAAATTTCGCAGAAATTGACAATCTCTCTCAACCAGTTACAATATACAAATTTAAACCCAAAGAACTAATTGTACGAATGTTACAGGGAAAATGCGAAATGTGTGACATATACACAGACAAAATAAAAGTACACCATGTGGCAGCTCTTAAAGATTTAAATCCAAATAAAGAATGGGAAGCAAAAATGATTAAAATGCGAAGGAAAAGTTTGGTAGTATGCGAAAAATGCTTTGCAATAATTCAGTCTGATATGTAAATGGCGAGCCGTATACATTGAGAGGTGTACGTACGGTTCTGAGGCGAGTACTTGGAAACCTATCATGGCGACATGATAAGGCGCTAGGTACTTAGCCTACGCTGACATAACAGGCTCATTAGGACTGTTTTCAAGTGCATATGATATTGCCGAAGAAATACGCCAACGAGTGAAAGATGAACTCGGTGTGACGGTAAGCATTGGACTATCCTGGAACAAAATTTTTGCTAAACTCGGTTCCGATTATCAGAAGCCTGATGCTATTACTGTTATTACAAAAGATAATTACCGGGACATTGTTTGGCCGCTGCCGGTATCAGACCTTCTGTATGTTGGCAGAGCAACCACACGTAAACTTTTATCCAGAGGTATTGTAACCATTGGCGACCTTGCCAATAGTGACCCTCTGTTGCTTCAGATGTTCCTTGGCAAATGGGGACTCACTCTTTCATCCTTTGCCAAAGGTCTTGACGAATCTCCCGTTCGGCATATTGATGAACGTGCTGTAATTAAAAGTATTGGAAACAGCATTACCGCGCCGCGTGACCTCACCAATGACCTGGATGCCAGGCTTTTATTTATCTGTCTTGCGGAATCTGTTGCTGCAAGACTGCGCGAAAATATGTTAAAATGCTGCGGTGTTGAAATAAGTATACGTGACAATACTTTATATACTGTAACACGGCAAATGCAACTCATACAACCTACATCAGCTTCCGACGATTTATTAAATGCGGCCATGCAGTTATTATACCGCCATTATGATTTTTATACCGGAAAACACATACGCAGCATGGGCTTACGCGGAATAGACCTTGTAACAGCCGATAACGGCTTTCAGTTATCACTTTTCGATAATGACCAAACGGAACGCAAAGACCGGCTTGGTAAAACTATCGACGAGCTGCGCAGGCGTTATGGGCATCAGGCAGTTTTTCGTGCCTCCTGTCTGCTTGATAAAGAACTTACTGAAACCAATATCAAAGACGAACATACAATTCACCCTGTTTCTTATTTCCGTTAAAGGAGCTGTTAGAATGCCAAAAATAGAACTTGATATTATTGTTGAACATAAAAAAGACGGCCGAGCCATGCCCAAAACCATTGTCTGGGATGATGGACGTAAATTCAACATAGATAAAATTTTAGATATACGCCGGGCGGCAGCAACAAAATGCGGTGGTGTTGGAATACGCTATATTTGCCGTATTCGAAATAAAGAAATACGCCTTTTTGACGAAGAAGGAAAATGGTTTATGGAAACTTGATATTGTTAAGGTAAACAGCCCCGAAGCTTAACAGCCTTAGTAATACGAGATACTTTTCTAGCAGCTGTGTTCTTGTGGAAGATTCCTTTAGAAGTAGCTTTGCTGATTTCAGAAATGCAAGCTGTTAAAGCTTCAGAAGCTGCTGCTTTATCGTTAGCATTTCTTACCGCATTTATAATATATTCCGCCAAACTTTGACCTTCCATAAGAGCAAACATTTTTGCTTTGGCATGAACATCTATCGGCAAAGCAAGATTATACATTTTCACATTATTTTTACCGGGCGTATTTTGCGCTTTCACCGTTTTATTTCCCTGTCGTTTTGCAGGCAGGCTTTCACCGCGCATGAATTGTTCCTGCATTAATTCCGTTTCTTCTTTTGTCATTTTCGGCCGCATTGGAATATTTTTCATCAGTTATCACCGTCACTTAAAATTTCTTTAATTTCTTCAACCAAAGCACGCAGTTCCGCAGCGGCTTTAATTGAATTTTTTTCTTCTTTAGCATATTCAATAACATTCATTCCGTAATAACTTGACTCATTAAAAGCAATCCTATCCCCAAGCTGCGATTTTAAAATTTTAACATCATATTTTTCGCAATACTCTTGTAAAGTTGGAGCAGCTGCATTTATTATTTTCATTTTTTTATTGGTCATAACCTTATTAAGCAGCATATAATTTTTTTCATAACCCGGCAGCATTGCCCTTAAATCCCTTAATACTTCCAGCGTTACTTCTGTTGCCCATAAATCATACGCGCCATAACGGACCGGCATAAGAAGCATACCATATTTTGAAAGCAATACGGCAGCTCGCATCAGTTCATTATCGCCTGCTCCGGCATCAATAATAATATAATCAAAATTATCATAGTTTTGAATATTCTTCAAAAGGAGCGGCGCCGGCATATAAATTGTTGAAACCTGTGCCAAGTCATCATTGGCGTTACGAATTTGAGAAAAGGCCAGTGCTGATTCCTGTTTGTTGTCCGTATCAACAAGCATTACTTTTTTCCCTTCTGCGGCAAGAGCCGTTCCAACATTTGTAGCAATCGTTGTTTTACCTGCTCCGCCTTTTACATTTACAACCGATATAACTTTCATTTTCAGACCTCCGTTTTTCATTTTACTTCCAATATTTATGTGTAAGTTTATATTACATAGTTTGCATAGTTCCGTATGTAATCTATGTTTACTTATTTTTCATACGTTCCATACATTGCATACTTTACTATGTAATGTATGCTTACGTATAATACATAGTTTCCTGATGTTTCATGTTTTCCATACGTTTCATACTTTCCATAGTTTTCATAGTTTACATATTCAGCCGTTATTTTTGCGCTGACAATAATAATCCCTGAAATTATCTGCCGTAAGATAAATAAATACGCTTATTACAAGCGATACGGCGTAGGCTTTAAACCAAAAACCATATTCTTCAGCGGGTCCGATATAATATAAAACCTTTTTGATATGCTTTCTGCCAATCGGTCCCAGGTAACGGCTGTCAAAAGACGTATCAGGGTCATTTAAGAATAATACCGCATCTTCCGGCACAACGTAATTTCCGGGCTTAATATGCGGCAAACCGGCTTTGCCGCTGATTGGATAGCTTCTGCCGTCCATGACGAGTTCCGTCTCCGTAACAGTATAGGCAGTGCCCGGAAGGCCACGGCAAACCTTTATAAGGTTAAGTCCGGCTTTTTTGTCCAACGCCGGCACGTCTACTGGCAGCGACACAAGATAGTAAAAGCCGGGCAGCATTAATTCCATCCGTGCCCCGCTGCCGTCATCGCTTTGTATATTGAACCTTGCCATATATACTCCATGCGGTGCGGAGTCTGATTCGTTGATATAAAACGGCTTATATTCAAAAATGCCTGAAAGTGATAACGCCCCGAAAAACGCACATATTAGGCTGATATAAAAGGCTATTGCCATATTCAGCCAGGCAATGCCCTTGACATTGGTTATAATTTTATCCACTTTGTTCTTCATGATTGCCACCACTCAATTTTAGAGCCGTTTGAAGCGGCTTTATTTTTTACCTGCCTGCGCAGGTTATTGTAATCTTCCAGCAATTCCCGCATTTCATCGGGGCTTAAATTGTTAAATGCGCAAAATTTTACTATTTCACGGATAAAAGTGCTGCGCCTGTACCCTTTCCTTCGGCAAAGCTCATCGGTAAGTTTTAATTCATCCGGTTTAATCCATGCCTTTACGTAAGGCTTATTTGTGCCCATCCGCTCCAAACTCCTTCCGGTTGTTCCATATGTAAACTATGCCTGCATATTTTTCATACTTTACATATTTTACATATGTTGCATAGTTTTCATATCTTCCATAGTTTACATACTTTTCATACATTACATATTGGGCTATGGAATGCCCGTTCAAAGCTGCTGCGGAAAAGTTTCCACTATACCGCCTGATTTTTTGCCTCTGCATATTTGCGCAATTGCTTATATTCCCGGTGCATTTTCCATAAGTCAACGGGGCTGAAATTATTATTGGCGCAAAACATCAGTATTTCCCTGATGAATGTACTGCGGAAATACCCTTTTTTTCTACATAACTCATCAAATATTTCCAGCTCATCAGACCTGAAACATATGCAGATACGTTCTGAATTTTTACTCATTTTTATCACTTCCCTTGCGGCATAGTTTGCATAGTTTTCTATGTTTACATACTTTGCATATTTTCCATACGTTACATATATGTTATATATGACATATATGTAAAATATTTTTTATATAAGACGTCCTTACACAATCGGGCGTCTTATATTTTTCAATTAGCCGTGCGGCAGCGGCACAAACCGCGGCATTTCCGCCTTTTCCGGTCTGATGCCATTTTTTCAAAATAGCTTTGGACTTCTTCGTAAGCCATGTTTGACACTATGCAGCTGCCGTTGCACCAGATATCATAAGCGCAGGTATTTTTATTAAAATACACGTTGTAATTGTTTTTAAAATAAACCTTTACCGCGCCAAGGCTTAAATTAAATTTGGCAATATCGTATTCAAAAAGCTCGTCCATAACTACATCGCCATGCCTCTTTCACGGCCTTTGGCTTTACGCGCCCTGGTTTTCGGTTTGGCTTCTTTTTCCTGCGCATCCTGCTCTTTGGCACTCTTTTCTGCGCGTTCGGCTGCTTTTTCCTTTGCCGCATCCTGTTCTTTAACAGGTTCGCCAAACTGTTCCATGCCCTTTTCAGCTTCCTGTTTCTTTTCTGGCGCCTTATCCTTCAGCTGCTCTTTTTTCTGTTCCTGTTCCAGATTTTTGCCGAGCATTTTGGTGTTGATATAATCCAATGCTTTGTCGGCAAGCCTTGCAGCACGGAACAGTTCATCCGGATTTTCCTTCAGAGCTTTTGACCAGCTTACGATATACGCCTTATGGTTTTCTTTATGCTTTTCATCGAGTGAAAAGCCGTATTCGCGTGCCATATACATCGTGGTCAGTTCTGCCACGAGTTCTTCACGGGCATATTGTTCACTGCCGAATTTGCCGCCCATATCACGGTTAAGGCGGTCTTTATGGCCTGTGGAATGGACAATTTCATGGGCTACCGTGCCGTAAAAATGGCTGTTGTCATCAAAACGCTCACGCGGCACTACATGGATTTCATCAAGTGCGGGCTGATAGAAATTCTGGTTCATCTGGTCGTAATAAATTTTGGCTTCGGATTTTTCCAGAAGTTCTTCCATTTCGCCGCTGCGTAAATTATCCTGGTTCCTGCCAAGTTCTTCATCAGGCGGAAGCCCTTCAATCTGGTCGCCGTTAAAGACAACGTAGGTTTTGACAAACGCTATATTGCGCGGTTCCAGCTTAACTTCTTCGCCCTCTTTTGTTTTGCCGGCAACCTGTTCAGGAACAAGTTCTTTTACGTCAAAATACTCAATGGACGTGCCTTTGGAGCCTTTTTTGATTTTATAGCCCTTGTCCTGCGCCTGTTTAAACGTCATCCAGCGGCGGTCCTTAAAACCGTTCCTGTATGCCGAAAAACCGAGCCTGATTACATTGCCGCCACGGTAAGGGCTGTTGGTTACGGCATTTACGGCCTGTAAGGACGTAAAGCCTTTATCCCACATGAAAACCTTGCCGTCCTGCATATCCTTGACGATTTCTTCAACCAGCTCTTTGCGCTGGTCTTTCACATATTGGGGCATATATGGCATTGTTTTTCAACTCCTGTTTCACAAAATAGCACTACTGGTGCACCTAAAACATAGTGCTGTCAGCGCGAATTTTTAGCTGTAAGCGTTTTTTAGCCGCTTTTGGTATAATTACACGCCTTCAGTCTTTAAAAACGCTCACAAGGAATTTTTGGCGCTGATTTTTAAGTTTTACTTATGCTCGGCATCGTTGCCGTCACGCAGTTCTTTTTCAAGCTCTGCTTTTTCTTCGGCAGTAAGCACATTTTCATGCTCGATAACGCCGTATTTGTCCTTCTCAAATTCATTCATGAGTTCACCCCCTTTCTCCAAAGCCCTGCAATCTATGAGCAGGCTTACATCATCACCCTGTTCGGCAGGATGGCAAAAAACTATCTTGACAACGCTTTTGCCGTTATATGCAAGTAAACCATTGCACTGCCTGATAACACGGTCGGTGTTTATGAGTTCCTGCCCATCGTGTTTTAGCGTAATATTCATAAGGCTCTCCTTTCCGGCTGTAAATAAAGCTGCCTGTATAAATCTGCGCGCTTTGTGCATTTGCACGGCTGCACGTAAGGCACCTCGCCATCTTTGATGTATTCATAACCTTTCCCTTCGCAAAGGGAGCAGCAGCTTAATGCTTTGGGCAAATATTCAATCCATGTGCCGTCACGCAGAAAATTTTCCGGATTTTTAACATACTTGCGCTCGATGCGTTCAAGTATGATTTTGTTTTTGTATTTTCTCATTGCGTCAAGAATATCTGTTTCCGGCACACCTGATTGAATTAAAAAATTCCACTGTTTTTTTGCAAATTCCAAATTGCTTATTTTTTTGGGATATTCATCCGCGAAGGTCTGAAAGTTATCCACAGGTTCGCTTGTACTACTTACGTAGTTAGTAGTACAAGGTGTATTAGTATTATATATATATACTCTTTCTCTTTCTCTTACGTCACATTTGCGTAACGCTTGCGTCACACCCGCGTCACTTTGTGACATATCGTCACTTTGTGACACACCCGCGTCACTTTGTGACGTTTTTTCGTCACTTTGTGACAGCTTTTTTTGGTGCGTCACATCTGCGTCACAATGTGACACCAAGTTATCCACAGGTTTTGGTAGACCTTCAAGCGTCACATCTGTGTCACATTGTGACGCTGTTGATAACTTTTTTATATCTTCATTATTTAATTCATTCCTTTTCTTTTGTTCTATTGCAAGCAACTTATCTCTTTCACGTTTGTTTCGCATTCTTTCTGCCGATGCAGATTCAGAACCTAAATTTTCAATTGCATATGGCAGAGAATATTTAGTTCCATCCAATTCAATTTGTTCTAAAAGCCCTTGCGCTTTTAAATACATAATTGTAACACGCACATTATCCACGCCCTCATCAAGTTGAAGCGCTAATTCTTCTTCAAAAGTATTTTCAACCCCGTCATAACTAATAATGCAATCATTATTGATTGAAATTAAAAGCATTTTCAAATAAATAATTACATACGTGTCTCCGCCGGCAATTTTGCGCAATTTTTTAATCTCTTTGCTGTTAAAAAAATCCTCTTTTAATTTTAACCAGTAATAACGTTTTTTTCTTTTATTCTCCATTTCAACTGCTCCTATCACACAATATTTAAACGGTCTTTCCTTGGACGGCCACGCCGTTTAGGCACATTAAGTTCATTATTTTGAAGTTTCTCAATAATGCCTTTAACCTTTGTCAATTCCAAGACATAATGCCCATTCGCCAAATCTTCAAGCCATTTTTCAAATGCTATCCGATGTACTTTTATTGACTTACCTGACCAAAAACACGGGAAATTACTTTTACCGTGTTTTGCAAGATTGGCATGTGCCTTTATTTGTTCCAAAGCTAAATTACCGTATTCAGCAGCTTCTTCACTTGTTAAAACAGCCTTATGCCAAATCGGTATTTTTTCTACAGCCATACAGTTCACCACCTTATTTGTCCGGTAATAAATCAACCACGGAACAGTTCAAAATTTCAGCTAAACTTTTCAGCTTTTCTGTACGGGGATTAAGTTTCCCATTTTCCCAGCGACTATAAGTAGCAACAGTCACATTCATTTTTTCGGCAATATCTTTTTGCTTAAAATTAAGATTTTTCCGATATTCTTTCAGTTTCAGCAAAATTATCACCACCTTTAAACTTACGTTTTCCGTAACTTTTTCTTTATTATAATTCGTAATACGAAATATGTCAATCTTAAAAACATGATAAAATTACGTTAAACGTAAAAAGGAGTGTAATTATGAACAATTTTAAAATTGCACGTCAAAGCAAAAAATTAAAACAATCAGCAGTTGCCGCGGAATTAGATGTAACAGCAGCAACCGTCAGCAGATACGAATCTGGCGATATGCAACCAGATAATAATACACTTATAAAATTAGCTGATTTATTTGACTGCTCTATTGATTATTTACTTGGACGAGATGCAAATGGCATTGCATTATCTGACGACGAAATTAAACTGATAAAAAAATACCGCCAGCTTGATGCCGACGGTAAAAATTTAATTCAAGTTATGATAAATACCAGACTCCAACAACTTGAAAAAACTTCAAACAGTGAAGCTATTTAACTTTATTAAGCAATGTTAATTATTTTCACGAATTATAATATTGCATTTTATGTGATATTATAAATATAAAAATAATACTTTAAAGGAGGTGTATCATGGATAAATTTTTATCTTACTCTGAAGCAGATTTTATAAAAAAATACCGTCAGCTTGATGCTGACGGTAAATCTTTAATTGCTGCAATTATTGATGAACGAATTGCCCAATTAAAACTTCAAAGTAAGAATACTGCGTAAGCGGCAATGTAATTTTCCCTGAAAAATGGAAAAAAGACATTGATAATTCTTTACTTTAATTTCAGCTTATTGACAGCAAAATTTTAGGAGGAATTAATCATGTCTACATTGCGCAAAGACGGGCGCTTACAAAGCAGTGTTACCGTCACCAACCCCTATACAGGTTTAAAAACAAGAGTTTATGTTTACGGTTATAGCGAGAAAGAAATAGCCGCAGAAAAGAAACGTATAAAAAGTGAAGTTGATGATATATTTTTAGGCGATATTCTATTTTCTGAATGGTGCAAAGAATTCATCCGTTTAAAAGAAGAAGAAAACTTATCCGCCGTAACCACAGAAGGTTATGAATATGACATCAACAAGTATATATTACCAAAACTGCCCAAAAACATTAAAATTTCCCAAATAGCGGTATATCATGTAAAAAATATTTTAAGAGCCATTGAAGGCGAAAGAACAAAACAACTGGTATACACAATATTAAACGGAATTTTTAACGCAGCCAAACGTGAACAACTTATTGAAAAAAATCCATGCGAATATATCTTAAAGCCTAAATATAAAGCACAAAAAGCCAAAATATTTTCGCCGGACGGTTATCAAAAGCTGATGCACGAAATTGCCGGAACCCAGCTTCAATATTTATATACTTTTGCATGGGACAGCGGGATGCGGCGCGGTGAAATATCTGCTCTGCGTTGGTGCGATTTTGACCCTATCCACAGCACTATAACCATGGAAAATGCTGCCAAAAGGACAAAAAAGCGCGGTGAATATATTGACAAACCCAAATCCAAAGATAGCGTGCGTAAATTAAAATTATCCGCATCGGCAGTTACAAATTTACTGCACTGGAAAGAAAGATTGGCAGAACGGCTTCTGGACGCCGGCATTGCATGGGATGACAATGGGTTTATTTTCCGTTCCGAAAAATATCCGGAGCGCAAAATGCCTAACAGCACAATCAGCAATACGTTCAGAAAGCTGCGTATCCGGTTAAATTTACCGGAAGGAACGAGATTTCACAGTTTCAGACCTACCAACGCAACAATTTTAGCGGAACATGATATTAACCCAAAGAAAATTCAAATTTGGCTCGGCCATTCTTCCGCGGCATTCAGTCTTGACCGCTATGTACACGCTACACAGACAATGCAAGCAGGAATAAGCGAAGCGTTGGAAGATGCTAAAACAATCTACACAAATATGAATTAATAGTTTGAAAACATGAGTATTTGATTATCATGATGTCAAACAGGATGTCAAAATACTGAAAAAATAAAAAAGCGGGTTTTGAGCAAATTCTCAAAACCCGCATAAATACTGGCGGAGAGGGTGGGATTCGAACCCACGGTACGTTGCCGTACAATTGATTTCGAGTCAAACACCTTCGACCACTCGGACACCTCTCCGCGTAAACCAGCCTTATTTATTATATCATAAATCCGTATTTTGCAAAGAGTTTTTCTTAATTTTCCGCACTGTCAGCAGCTATTCCAGCCTTTGCCAGCCTGTTTTCTGCACGTCTGCGTCTAAAAAAATCCTTCATTACCTGTGCACATTCGGCTTCACAGACGCCGCTGACGACCTGTGCCGTATGATTAAGATTGGGATTACTGATGATATTAAAGATCGACTCTGCCCCTCCGGCTTTAGCATCAGGACAGCCGAAAACAACCTTGTCGATACGACTGTTGACGATAGCGCCCGAACACATTGGACAGGGCTCGACTGTAACATAAAGCACGGCCCCCTCTAAACGCCAGCGGCCCAGCTTTTTACACGCCTCCC
>ERZ791729.505-NODE-505-length-19045-cov-2.818115_pt1 | contig 19045 bp, 24 predicted proteins | sample MGYA00510043_ERZ791729 | MGnify/ENA primary metagenome ERZ791729 (study PRJEB30046, sample SAMN00715149) | human gut metagenome | study: EMG produced TPA metagenomics assembly of the A metagenome-wide association study of gut microbiota in type 2... | reverse complement strand
CAGGACCACTATTTCAATTCCGGCAGCAAGAACACCGGGAAGATATTGCAGCGCGTCCTCGACAAACATCATTCCGGCCTCACTGTGGATGGCATCATTGGCCCCATGTCCAAGGCATTTCTGCATAATTCCCTATCGCGTGGTAATGATGTAGCATTCCTTGATGACCTCCGGGAACAGCGAGCAGCCTTCTACCGCTCCTGCAAGCAGTTCCCGACCTTCGGGAAGGGCTGGCTGCGCCGCTGTGACGACGCCTTCAGCTTTGCCCGTTCCCTAGCTTAGAGAGACGTTCCAAGACGCAAAAAGCGCCCTCTTAAACGGGGGCGCTACTTTCAGAAAAAATCCTTATTTCTCTTGTCTTGGCTTGTTTTTAGGCAATTCTTTTGGACAAAGAGAAGATGGGAGTTTCATCTTATCCATTGAAATAGGACGGAGATGTACTGATTTTCTGTCACTATTTGCAATTAATTCCTTATTCGATTTTTCCGTCTGTCTGTTGTTGATGGGGCGTTCTGTCATGGCTGTTTGATATAGTTTTAAAAGAAAGATACACAGTACTTGCCAACGCTAGCAAGAATAAAACAGATCCTATGAAGTTACAATATTTTATTACTGTATCCATTTTCTTTGCTTTTGCCTCACTTCTGGCAGCCTGTTCATTTTCTTCATTTAGTTGATGCGCTATGCTGTCAGAGCACTTCCGATGAAGTCTTGCTCCAGCAAGGAATGAGAGCATCACACAAGGAACAACTCCTGACCACAAAGTCAGGGATAGGAGGAATGGTGTGGCAGAAAATACTATATTTTCTCCTTTTAACAGATACCATATTAGAGCAATGGCGGAGGACGAAATTGTAATAGTTGTTTTATCCCAATTAGCTTGCGCTCGTGATGAGACTTCTAATTCTCGAAGCCTTTCTTGTTGTTGTATTTTATAGTTTTCTAAAAAAACAGTATTTTCTAACTCACAGCGGATTCTTTCAGTTTCATCTATTTGTTGCTTTGTATCTTGTTTAGGGACATTTCCTGTTATAAGTGAGATATTGAATTCCATAATAAAATATTTTTTAGTAGGAATATTTTATTTATAAAAATTAAGATGGTAGCTTTCTAATTTGAGATATTTCCTGCTACTTTTATTATCAAAGAATAGAACATAACATGGTCTTTGAGTGATACTGGATTTGTATTTTATTCCATGAATTTTTCTATTCCCAATTTTGTTATTCATTATATATTCACATATTTTTTGAGTAGGTTTATAGTTGCGAGGTTTTCTATTTGGAGGAATACTTATTTCATGAGTAAAATTTTCCATGAATTTATGCAAAAGATATAATCCTTTCCATTTGTTATCAAAACGTCCATTTGGCGGATTTATTTTGTACAAGTCTAAAATAGTCAAATTATTAATAAGTGAAAATTTTCCTACATAGGAATATTTATATCTGTCACATTTTGTTTCATCTTCGGCAGTTTTTTCATCCAAGGCTGCATAGAATAAAGATACTTTTTTATTGCTGAATCTATTATCCTTTTTTATACAACTTTCAGGTGGAGATGTAAGATCTTGGAAATCAATAGGCATAGTAAGTTTATTGTTTTCTCTTCTACATCTATATATTTTAGTTCCTGCTTTTTCATTTTTAATACATTTAGATATTTTATAATACAAAGGAAGATATAATTCTAAGAAATCTTCTGGAGAAGCATGTTCATTATTATATGAATCATGCTTTTTCATGCTTTTATTAGATTTAACTACTTCTGAAAAATGATTCCAACTCCACTCTGCATATTGTAAAGCATTCGGCTGAGCATATGAATCCCCCCATAAATAGAGCTGACCTTCTGCACAAAAATAATCTCTGACATATTTTTCGAATTTTTCTGATCCGATTTCATCATAATATTCATCAAATAATTCATCAGGTTCATAAGTTGGACATTGGTAACCTCCTTCCCGATCTATATATGGGGCAGACTCTACGCATAATGAATATCCTTCGAAAATAAATGACCTCAAATATTCTATCACATCGTTTGACCACATGACAGGCATATTGGTTCTGCCACAAAATTCACAATTTCCACGATTTGAGTTCTTACATTGTAATTTGAACCATGAAATAAGACCTGGGTCCTTAAGACATGATATACAAACACGAAAATCTTGTTCCATTTTGAAATTAGTATTTTATTGAACAGATTGAATATTTTTTAATTATAAAAATCTATTTATGCTTTGGAATATTGGAAAGCGCTGCAAGAGCGCTGGAAGCCCATTCCTGAACTGTCATGCCGTGGATGTTCGCAGTCATTCTGACGTTGTCATATTGGCTGCGTGGGAAGGGCACCTCAATAATATCCATGTCGGGATTCTGATCACTTTTCCGGCGCCGGGCGTATTCCTCTCTCATAATGCGTTCGATCACAGTTTGTCGTGCCTTTGGTATCGGGAGATATGAAAGCCATTTGTCGACGTGGCGTTTGCTGACTCCGCACAGAGATGCAAAAACCTCTCTGCTCATTTCCATGTCCTCTAAAAACGCCCGGATTTTGTCGCTAAATTCATCCATGGCGTCATATTTCCAAAAAGGCAGACAGGGGCAAGTTTTTTCTGGTACTTTTACCTTTTGGGAAAATAATGAGTAGAAAAATGTGCTTTTATAGCAGATTGGTGCAGAATGGGAAGAAAGTAGAAATTGGTGCTCTAACATCCTTGTGCAAAAAAGTAAAACGTGCTTTTATAGTTATCCATGGAAGAAAAGAAATTCTACATATTTTCAAATGGAGAAGCGCAAGGGCCTTTTTCAGAACGGGGACTTGAGTTGCTGTGTGCTCAAAAACGTATTACTGGCGAAACTCTAATTTGCTCTGAAGGAAATCAAAACTGGATGCCATATTCAGATTTTTTGAAAAACCGTCCCGTGATGATTAATGAGAGCATTCCGGAGGAAGCTGTTTCTCAAACAGTCAGCCAAGGTTTTCAGGAAGTAAAAATCCCATTCACTTCAATGACGGTGCAGGCTTTCGGTGTAATGGGAGGGATTATTATCATTCTTTCCATCCTGGCCGCGGTGGTTGTTTTCATTTTTGGAGTCATGAGTAAAAATGCGGTCGCTTTGCCAATAGCCATATTATGGGCTGTGGGAATATTTTTAGGAAGTCTTCTTTATGGAGGCGTTTTTATCGCTATTGCAAACATCGTGCAGTGCCAGTTAAGGAGTGTTGATTTACTCAAAAAGCTTGTGGAACAGATGAAGAAGTAATTTTTTTTCAAAGCCCTCGACCTTCTACTTGATAAGGTTGAGGGCTTTTAGTTTCTCCACAAGATCAACTTCGGCAACAAGAGTAATTCCATAGTCTGCCGCTTTTTTGAGTTTTGCCCCGAATGTTCCGTATTTGTAGCCCTTACTTGTCTTGTCGCAAACAACAAGATAGTTAGTTTCAAGCGTAATGGATTTTGAAGCCACTCCTCCGGCCTCTACAATTTTATCGTACAAGAATTGCCTGGAATGACGGTCTGATTGTCCTGTGATGCAGATTTTAGCGCCAGGAATGATAACATCAACCGGTTGAATTTCAAAACCTGCTTTAGTGTTCATCTGCTTGAGGTTTTCGGCAAGTTGTTCATCTCCCTCTGTATTCATTTTATAGGAGCGTTTCTTTTTGGGTTGTCTGTGTTCCAGTCCAAAACGCTCCATGACCTCCGCCATAACACCTGTGAAGAATACTGAAAGGTCAGTTTCTTCATTGATAAATCCGTTTTCTATCAGTAGATCCGCGGCTTTGCAAAAAAGAGATGGGTTGAAGTAATGTGAAACGTTTATGGGCGTTTGTGTTTCAAAGTCAATTATATATCCAAGCTCTATCCATTCAGCATTTTCTCCTTCTTCTTCACAGGCAATAAGGGTAAAAGCGTCTATATCTCCTCGTTGCTTCAGTTCATAGAGTTCCGCAATACTCACTGGACCTAATACTTCTTCATTCTTGTAGTAAAAATAGCGCATTTCTCAATAATATCCAAAGCAAGGAATGGCGCAATAAAAAAGCCCGCGGCTAGAGGCCGAGGGCTAAACAAGGGCACTTTTCTAAAAATATCAGTTCATAGGGTGGGTGCATGTTGATGGATTTTATTCAGATTAGGAGATATACAAAAAGTTGAAGGTTCTAGTGATGCCCGAACTACTCTTATAGGGAATTTTACAGGAGCGGATCCTATAAGCGATTCATTGACTTTTCTTTCCGTATCATATTCATCCAAGGAATTATTGACACCTAACACAACACGTGACAAGGCAGGCATTATATTATTATCCAAGTATATATATGAAAAAGAACCTTTCCCCTTTTTTATCTCCTTTGGAGAGGCTGAAGATAAAGGGACAATGATTCTATATTCTTGCTCATGTTTCCACCCGAAGTATTTTGTTGACATCAGATCATAGTGGCTTCCTTTGTTACTTTCTATTCTATCGGAGACATATGATACTTTACGCATAATAATACTTCGTTTAAATTTATCCATTAATCCAGACTTTCTACTAAAATAATATCCTGCGTTCACATAATCGCCTCTTATTGAAAATTCTGCCGAAAAGACAAGACAAGCTCCTTTGCCTCTTTCCGCGTATTGTCCCCACATCATCGGAGATGTGATTGTTGACGATAGGCAAATATAGCCGTATTCTCTAACTACCGGAGAAACAGAATCTTCGCCAGAGTAAATATTTTCTGTCGTATCATTAGTGTATTCCGTTCTGGATAACTTTAAAGCCTTATCCTCAAGAATAGAAAATAATTGTTTTTCTGTTACATAAAGATACAGATTTTTCAAACTTGGAATGTTTTGACTACGAGATTCCGTATCAATATATTCTCCTTTGCAAGGAGAAAAATCATCCAATTCATTCAAAGTATCTTCACACATTTTCTTTTTCTAATTGAGAACATACAAAAGTTCTAAGTGAAAATCACTTTGTCAGATCAATCTTGCCAATCATGCAAGCCTTGATTTGTCCGGTAATCGGAATGCGCCTCCGGAAAGCCGGGTTGACAGGGACAAGGAAGAAGTGGCCCTCGTCATCAGCCACCAGCCTCTTGAGCGTGATGCCTGGTAAACTGTCTCCGCCGTCGTAAACGACAATTTCGTCAACGTATTTTTCCAAGTCCGCATTTTTGGGAACAGGACGGACAAGAACTACTTGCCCGTTTTTGATTTCTGGCTCCATTGACGTTCCTTCCACATGCAACGCCGTGATGCCCTTGTCAAACACTGGGTAGGGTTCGTCAAGATCGCTCCACGTGATTTCCCCTGCAGCGACGTTACCGACAACCATGATTTCCGGCAATTTGACCGGGCGAAGAAAGACGTTGTTGACCTCTTCCGGCTCGTCATCGTTGTCCAAGGCAGGGTGTAGCTTTTCAACGGCCTCTGGATACGTGCCGCTTGCCTGTTGCTTTTTCTGTATCTCTTTGACGGTTTTTTCAAGGACTTCTATCACGAGATCATCAATGCTTTTTTTTGCTTCTTCTGCCTTCTGCTTCAGGAGGAGTTCAATGTTCTCCGGGAGGTCGAATTGAATATTTTCACTATCTTCCACAATTCGTTCAATTAGTTCCATTTTGGCAGCGGGAATAGGCTTTCCTGCCGATAGCCATCCATCAACGGTTCTCTTAGTCACAAAAACTTTTTTTCCTAATTCCTCGCGCGAAATGCCGTTTTTTTTCATCCATGTTTTTATTTCTTCTGCATTCATCGTGCGCATATTATATGCGCTCTTTTGAGCAGAGTCAAGCTCATGTTTGTTGCGGGTTGGCGCACTATTGCGCATTATTATGTTGACAATATGCGCAATAATGCGCATATTGTAACCATCAACCGCACGTAAAAAAGCGAACATGAAAGCAACCATCAACGAAATCAACACTCTGTAGCCGAAATGAACCACGATCTCGAAAAAGCCCCTAAGGAAGTGAGAGACTGGCTTGATAAGACAGAAAAAGCCACTGGATTAAAAAAATCTATTCTGATTATTGGTATCCTCACGAATTACGCGCTGAAAAGCAAGGAAGAAGAGAAATCCTCACCCACAAAAAAGACTGCGGTCAACCCCGTGAAATGTCCTAAAAGGGGAAATATTTAGTTGCTTTTATGTGCTAAAAAGATACATCTGGATTTGTTAGAGCGATAATATCCAAAAAAAGGAAGCAAAATCATGAGGCCATACGCAGACATCAACGGAGATTTCCACTGCCCGGAATGCGGCGCCGTCATCGAATATGACGAGACTGACCCTCTGTGCTGGGGATGCTGTGAAGACTGCGGCTGGGAAGAAACGGAAGAAGAACTCGCTTTCCCGTATGCTGATGAATACGGCGGCCATTTTTGAGCCTAACCACAAACCAACACCAGAAAATGAATACATGCGAAATATTACAACGGCCAATCCACCAAGGCCCCTATATGGGGATGGTGGAGACCATCACCAATGCAAACAGCAAAGCACCGTTCCTTTGTTACTCCTGCGGGCAGGAACCCGGCAGGGGCGCTTACTGGTCCATTATCGGAGACCGCCGCGGGAACGCGTATTGCTGCCGCTGCCTCTGCGCCTCTTGTGCCTGGGAGCAAATCAACGGCATCCCGGACAGGGCAAGGAAGAACCCCTACCAGTCTCTTGACCCCCGGAAGGAGCGCCGCCGCTTGCAAGCCTGCAAGAACAGTACCAGGGGACGCCGGAAGGAAGCTGTAGCGCGTCTGCTCTTTGGTCTGGTCATTGTCTTGGTCTGTCTTGCTTCCGCAGCGTTCATTGTCGGATTTTTCTACTTAGCCGTAATGATTTTCGCAGGATTATGAATACCAATGATCAACGTTTGATTGAAGGTCTGTTTACCCGCATTGATCGCCTTGTTTCGATCATGGAAGGGAAATACTGCCCTGAAACAAGCGGTGAAACCTGGTTGCGTGCTGAAGACCTGCTCAAACTCCCACAGTTCCGGCACCGCAAAGGCCGCGTATGGCTCTATAAACTTGCGAAAACTGCCCCGGAAATCATGAAAAAAGACTGCCTACCGCACCAAAAGCGGGGCGCCACTCTTTGGTGTGCGGAGCGTATTTCCAAGGCCATGAAAGAGAACACGGCAACAACCCTTTCCAACTAACCTAACCTAAATAACAACAAAACAATAGAATAAAAACACCATGCAAAGAAACGAATGCAAGCCCGGAACAGAAGTCATCATCCGGGGAACGATCAGTGAAGATGACGGAACGGATTTTAACTCTATCAAAATCACTATCCGCCGTGATGACGGCAAAACAGAAGATGGCTTTTTTGACCCTTCTGCTCTTGAGCCCGCCCAGGCGAAATACGACCCGGCGCGGAAATACCGCAAGGGGGATTTGGTTCGAATCACCGGATTTCACGGGAGGCTTTTCGGGTGCGGAGGTAATCGAGAGTTGTCCGCAAATAACGCAATTGGAGACCAAGTGACCCTTTGTGGAGACGAGATTGCGGGAGGGGATGTTGGCTTCCCTGATGGCTTTTTATCAAATAAATACAACTACCTTTCAGTTGCTTGTATCAAACTTGTCAAGCCGATTGAAGAAATTGAGGCAGAACATCCTTATAGGGTCGAAGAGATGGCTTTTAATTTCCGGGTCGCGAGAGATATCTACTATATGCACACAATATGGTGGAATTCAGACGCTTGTCCCACATCTCCCTACAGCAAGGAAGAAGCCTTGAGGAAAGCGCAGGAGCTTTGCGACGAACTGAACCGCAAGCACCGTGAATCCCTGAATGCCTAAAAAGCAGTTGGCCGGGGTCAGCGCCAACTGATCCCCGGCCTCGTTACACCAGAACCATGCAAAGATTATGAGTAACGCAAAACCTTATAAACCAAAATACGAGGACAGGCAAGACCAGCAAACGGCCCTTACCCTGTCAACTCCGAAGGAGCTTGCCGGCTTTTTGACCAAGTCAAAAACCTCCATTGCCGCCGCGCTGCCGGCCCATCTCAACCCGGACCGCATGATCCGTCTGGCGGTAACCTGCTTTTCCCAAAACCCAGCCTTGCAGCGGTGTTCTGCCGTGAGCATCTTTTCCAGCTTGCTCATTGCTTCCCAGCTTGGACTTGAGCCGGGAGTAGCCGGGCAGGGGTATCTTATCCCCTACAAGGGCAAATGCACCTTTGTTCCCGGCTGGCAGGGTCTTGTTGGGCTACTCAATAACACGGGCAGGGCTACCGCCTGGACGGGTGTAGTTTACGAGGGCGACCATTTCCAATTTGAACTTGGGGCATATCCCATCCTCCGCCACGTCCCCGGCATCAACTACGGGGACGAAGACAAAATGACATGGGCTTATGCCTGTGCCCGGGTCAACGGTGCGGAAACCCCTGTCATTGAGGCGTGGCCCATGGAGCGCATTTGGCGCCATCGCGACGCGCACAACGAGGTTGGAGAAAAGCACTACTCTTACAAAAACCCCGAAATGTACGCCCGGAAGGTGGTCTTGCTGCAAGTCCTCAAGTACATGCCGAAAAGCGTTGAAGTGGCAAACGCTATCGAAGTTTCCCACGCCGCGGAAATGGGGCGTGTAGTCAAAATCGACGACGGTGTTGTCATTGACGGCGAAATTGTGCCGGAAGATGACCCCGGCATGGATGACTACCCGCTGGACCGTCAAGACCCGGCCACGGCGCCGGAACCTGCTCCGGCTCCCGCCTCCGAACCCCACCCCCACAACCTCCTTTAAACCTTTACCGCCATGAACAACCAACTTGAAATCATCCCCCTGAATGTGAGCGCCAAAGGTGAAGTGCTCTCTTCCAATCTGGCCGAATTCCGCGCCTCCGTCAAAACCGTCCTGGACAGTATCAGCCTTACCCCAGAAACCGATGAAGAATTCGGATTGGCTGAACAAAACGTCAAAATGCTCAAGGGCGCTGAAGACACTGTCAAGGCTGCCAAGGAAAAAGCCCTGAAAGACGCCGAGAGCCTCCATGAATTCTTTGCCGCGTTGGACGAATCCAGCGAAGAAATCCGGCAAGCCCGGCTTACCCTGGAAAAGAAGATCGCCGGGGAGAAGGAAAAAATCCGCAACAACCTTGTCAATGACGCCCTTGCCCATCTGGAATGCGCGCCGCGTCTTCGTGAGAAAGAATTTGGCGGAGTGATGACTGATGCCATTAAAAGCAAACGCACCGTTAAAAGCATTAAGGATGCCCTTGACGCGGCTGTGTCCCTGGCAAATAACACCATCACGGAAAACCGCCAAACCATCCGCGAATTTATTGATGCGGGCTTTGGAAATCTCGTAATGGACGAAGACGAGCTTGAAACGAAATCCACTATCTATGTTGAGGCTGAACTGCGCCGTCGTCAGGATGCCGCCAAAGCCGCCGCAGAACGCGCCAGACTGGAAGAAGAGGCCCGGAAGGCACGGGAAGAGGCCGAACAGGCAAAAACGAAACTGAAGGAGCAGGGCAAGCCTCCTGTCCCTCCGTCTCCTTCCGTCATCAACATGACCGCGTTTGAATCAGACCCGGAACCGGTTCGGGTTCCGGCTTCCGCGGCATCTCCGGCGCCGGTGAGCGAATCAGAAGAATGGAGTCAATTCCAGGCCTCCGTTTTTGGAGCCTTTGCAAAGCTCAAGGATGCCCGCGGGAAACTCACCCGCCCCGCCAACAAACGCCGCGTTGCCTATTTTGCTCAAGCCGTCAACAAGGCGTGGGAAACCTGCATAACAGAAGGAGGTCAACAGTGAAAATCTGGCCCTCCATGGAGCAACGCTCTGACGCCTGGTTCCGCGCCCGCGCTGGCCGCCTGACGGCCAGCAACTTCAAAAAAGTACTTACCCCGAAAGGTATAGATTCACAATCGTGGCACAATCTCGCCCTGGAAATGTGTTGCAGCCGCATCCGGCCCGATGAAATCCAGTGGGAAGGCAACCGCCATACGGACCGCGGGACAGAACAGGAGCCGGAAGCCCGGGAAGAATTCAGCCGCATCATGGGGCTGGAAGTGGAACAGGTGGGATTTATCGTCCAAGACAATGAACTGGTGGGCTGCTCCCCTGACGGCATGATCAAAATCAATGGTGAATATGCCGCTGGGGTAGAATTCAAATGCCCTATCTCCGTAATTCACACACAATACATATTGGATGGAGTTGTTCCGGACAAATACAAGGCGCAGGTTCACGGCTCCATGATTGTGACGGGATTGCCCTATTGGTATTTCATGAGCTATTGCCGCGGTTTTCGACCGTTTATTTTACGGGTGGGACGGGATAGCTACACCGACGAATTAGAAGATGCTATTGAACGATTTATAATCTATTACGCAGATTTTTATAAACGCAACATGCCTAAATTCGTTGAAGGAAGGAGGGCGGCATGAAGACGAAGGCAAGAGCTATCCATCGGCCCGGCGTGATGAACAAGACGGAAGCCGCCTATGGCTTTTACCTGTCTGACCTCCAAAACAAGGGGGAGATACGGGAATTCAAGTTTGAGGCCGTCAAGCTGATCTTGGGGAACCGCTGCTCATACACGCCGGATTTCATGGTTGTGCGCCCTGACGGCACCCTTGAATTCCACGAGGTGAAAGGCTTCTGGCGCGACGACGCCAGGGTAAAAATCAAGACGGCCGCCGACAAGTTCCCCTTTGTTTTTATCGCTGCCAAGCAGACAAAAACGGGTTGGGAAATCGAAACAATCCAGGAAGGAGAAGCGGAATGAGCCCCGAAGAAAGAGAGAGAAAACGCCGCTGGATGATGGAGTACAACCGCAGGCGGAAATCCTCTTCCGCCAAGACCGCGCAGCCCGATCTTGGCGCCCTCAACGCCATTCACGGCACCCGCTTCCGGTACGGACAACAAGTCATAGTTAGAGGACATAGATATACCGTTATCGGTGCAAAATGGGGCGCATGGCTCTATCTGCGCGGCAAGAAAGACAGGCGCGTTTGCCGCCCCTATGACGCCTACCCCGTGATCAATCTGTCCGGTGTTGTCGCCTTTGACGACTGGACCATGGGGCCAAGTGGAAAACTTAAAATCAAGAAAGGATAAAATTAAAATGAATAGATTTAAGAAAACATATAGAGAATGCCTTTGCTTAGTATCATCAGGAGGTTTTGTTGCAGGATGCATTTATCCGATCGTTGGTTGGAATAATGGTCAACATGTTATTATAGCAGATGAAAACGGTGAACCATTGGATTATTTGCTTCACAACGGGGGCGGTGATCCTGTTGAAAACGAATATGGGATAACAGGCGATCTTGCGGCGGCAGATGATAGATTCGACGAAGAACAAGGGAACTTAATATTCCGAACTTTGGTTGACGGTAAAATTGATACATATCCGTGGGAGCTTGAACAGAAAGGAGGGGCGGAACAATGAAAAGGAACTCTCACATCATCGTCCAGCAGGTTTGCCCGTGCAGGAGAACCAAAGACGGGGAATACGAAGTCCAGGTAGCGATTGTGCGATACAAGGGCATCACGGGCCGCTACCGCATGGGGTACCCCACCAAACGACATGCACGATGGGCGCAGCACCTTATTTGCACGACCAAGAATGCCTCACGGCTCCGTTGCTGTTCCGAACTTAAAGCCTTAATTGAAGAGAAAGGAGGAAAATGAAATATCTCTCCGTCTGCTCCGGCATTGAGGCCGCCTCCGTGGCGTGGGAATCCCTGGGATGGGAACCCGTCGCCTTTTCCGAAATCGAACCCTTTCCGTCCGCCGTACTCGCCGAGCGGTTCCCGGACGTTCCCAACCTCGGCGATATGACCAAATACCATGAATGGAACATACCAGCAATTGACATTCTTGTGGGCGGAACCCCCTGCCAGGCGTTCAGCGTCGCCGGAAAGCGCGGCAGCCTTGCCGACGACCGGGGAAACCTCTGCCTCACCTTCTGCCGCATGGCAGACCATTTCTCCCCTAAATGGGTGCTGTGGGAAAACGTCCCCGGAGTCTTATCTACGCCGGATAATGCGTTTGGATGCTTCCTGGGCGCTCTTTGCGGAGCTGACGCCCCCGTCATCCCTCCAGGGGGAGGAAGGAAGCACCCCAATAGCGGTGTGGTGTCCGGACCAAAAAGAACCGTGGCATGGAGGGTGCTTGACGCCCAATGGCACCGAGTACCCCAGCGACGAAAACGTGTGTTTGTCTTGGCTGTGGCAGGTGCTGGAAACTGGGCCAGTGCCGACGCGCTATTACCTGTCGGCGAACGCGTGCCAGGGAATCTTGAGGCGTGCCGCCAAGCGTGGAAAGAAGCTGCCGGAAATGCTGGAAGCCGCTTTGAGGGCTCGCATTGGGATGGAGGAAGAGTCCACCCCACCTTGTACGCCCACAAGTCAGGAGTCGGCATGAGCGACCAGGAGATTTTCAGGCAGCGGGGGGCGTATCTGGTGCCTGATGTGGCTCCCTCTGTCACGTCCAAATGGGCGAAAGGGACGGGCGGGCCAGCGGGGGATGAATGTCAAAATCTGGTAGTGTTTGAAAACCACGCCCAGGATTCCCGCGTCCGTGAAATGGGTGATGTCTGCTCCACGGTGTCGGCCAAGTACGGCACGGGGGGCGGCAACACGCCGATTGTGGTATTCACGCAGAACGATTATGGGCGGGACGCCTCAATCGGTATAGCTCCAACATTGAGAGTTGGCGGCAAAGAAGGCGGGGCAATCACGCAATGCGTATGCCTCCCCGTAGACATCCGCAATGCTATACGGCAGAGCGACAACGACGTGACCGGGAAAGGCTGGGGAGACGTGGGAGACCCCATGTACACTCTGACGGCCGGCGTGTGTTATGACCAAGGCGTCATCAACACAGAGTACGGGTTTTTCAGGTATTCGTCCATTGCGGCGACTTTAACCAGAGACTGCGTCTATGTCGTACGCCGCCTGACGCCGCGGGAATGCGAGCGTTTGCAGGGCTTCCCGGATGACTGGACATTGATTCCGTGGAGGGGCAAACCCGCTGCGGATTGCCCGGACAGTCACCGCTATAAGGCCGTGGGAAACAGCATGGCCGTGCCGGTTATGTGGTATATCGGCAGGAGAATTCAAATCATTGAAAGGAGGGAGAATGAAAGACTGGACAGGTAACAACCGGACTCTTGGTGCCACGTTGGGCGCATCCTATCTCGCCACCGGTGAAAGGCCGAGGGAAGACTATTACGCCACACACCCTGACATGGTTCGGGATCTGCTCAACGCAGGCGCACCCCTCCGGCGCCGCGTGTGGGAACCGGCCTGCGGTGCGGGGCATATTGTCAATGTCCTGCGGGAGCTGGGCCATGAGGTCAGCGCAACCGACATTGTTGACCGTGGATGTCCTGATTCCTGCGTACAAGATTTCTTGTGGGAGTTCGACGATGGCGAGATAGGAGACGTGGATATTATCACCAATCCGCCCTATGCAACCGCCCTTGAATTTGTCGAGCGTGCGCTTGCCTGCGTCAAGGATGGAGCCAATGTCTGGATGCTTCTGCGCCTCCAATTTTTAGAGGGCAAGGCCCGTCGTCGGCTATATGACGTGACACCACCCGCGGACGTGTGGGTATTCAGCGAGCGGCGGACTTGCGCCAAGAACGGGGATTTTTCCAAGGCCGAAGGCGGGGCGATTGCATACGCATGGTTCCATTGGATTAAAGGTTACAATAAACAAACAACTATCAAATGGTTATGAACTACAACCCCCAACTGACGCTTTTTTGATATGGCTGGAGACTGGATAAAAGTTGAACGCACGACGCCCGACAAGCCCGAAGTGGTGAAGCTGGCGGAAATACTGCACATGGATGACCCTGATTTTGTGCTGGGGAAACTGTGGCGGTTTTGGGCGTGGGCCGATGCCAATACTCAAGACGGAATCCTTAAGACGAAATATGCACACATCGACCGGGTTGTTTATTGTCCCGGATTTGCCCGCGGCCTTGTCTCCGTTGGCTGGTTGCAAGGCCGTGAAGGCGCCCTTGTAATCCCCAACTTTGACCGCCACAACGGCAATTCCTCCAAGGCCCGCGCCTTGGAAGCGGAAGCAAAACGAATCCGGCGATCTCTGAAAGACCAATCCGACAACGTTTCCGACATGGCGTCCGACAAAAGTCCGACACCATGTCCGACCGTTGTCCGACACAATGTCCGACCAGAGAAGAGAAGAGAAGAGAATAATAATATTGGAGAAAACACAGCCTATTCCCGGCAACGAGCTTTGCCGGAGGGGCCCGACGAAGTGAAAGCCTACCTCCAAGCCGAGGCATTGAGGGGCCGTCTGCTTCTCAATGAGCCTCAAATCAACGAATTATCAATGCTTTTCTACGCTGATAAAGAGGCTTGCGGATGGGTGGATGCCAAGGGGAACCCCATCAACAACTGGCAAGCCGCCGCATTGGCTTACGCCTTGCGCTATGCCGAAAACCGAAGAGGAACGCCCTCACCATCAACAACCACACCAGGAAGGAGAACTTATGGATATTAACACATCACGGAATTTGCACAACGTGCGGGATATGTTTGGAGACGGGTCTATCGACGCCCTGCTGGACAGTCTTTCGGCCCTCGCATCGGACGACCCCGAACTTGACGCCAAAGTGGAGCAGGAACGGCTCACGCGGGAAGCCATGCAACAGGCCCAGGAAGAATTTCACCTCTTGCTGGCCTCTGGCTTCCCCAAAATGGCCGTTTTAGCTCTGGATAGGGTAAACGATGCAGAAAGCCCGTGGAAAGCCGCCAGAGACCGTTTAGCGGACTTTGCCCGGAAGCTCGGAGCAATCATTGCGCTTCATGGGCCCTGCGGCACTGGCAAAACTGTGATGGCAACATCCCTGGCCCGCGGCCTGGTGCGGCTCGGAAGGTCCGTCAAATACGTCAAAGCGTATGACTACTGCCTTGATTTGCGGGAGTCCAAGCGGGAAAATGATATTGCCAGGGCGTTCAAGCGTCCTACCTATTTGGTTATTGACGAATTCCACGAGCTCAAGAGATCGGATTTTTCTCAATATTCCATTGACCGTCTTATCGACAGCCGTCACCAGGACGGAAAAATTACTGTGGTCATTTCCAATCTCATCGGGGAAGACGTCGAGCCGAGTCTTGGTCCTTCCATTACTTCCCGGATGCACATGACAGGCGGCGCTATCCCGTGCGAGTGGCAGTCCTACCGTGAGATCAACTACAACCCGGGTAAATGAGGGTTCACAACTCCGGAAGCTTTTCAAGGGCCTGTGTAAACTCCTTAGCTCCAAAGTCGATATACCCCTCATGGACTTCCCGGGAGTCGTGCCCCACAATAGCTTGCACAAGGGCAGGGGGAACACCGGCATCATGTAACATGGTTGTTGCCGTATAGCGGAGGCTGTGAAAGGACAGCTCATTGACGTGGCGCCGGGTTTCCGTGCCGTTCCCTTCCTGCTTTTTATATTTCTTCCCCGCGGCTAAAGGGTCTTTGGTGATAAGGCCGCACTGATACAGGATGCGCCCAAAGATATTTGACAGGCGGCCAGAGCCCTTGCTTTCAAAAATGTCCGCGCATTCCGGATGCAGGAATTCCCCTGGGGCTTCTTTCCTCCGCTGCTGCAGGTGCTTTTTCAGTGCCGGGAAAATCGGAATCATGAGGGGCTTTCCCTTTTTCTGCGTGGTCATCCGGATAACGCCGCGCTTTTCGTCAACCTGGGACCAGCGGAGCGTTGCCACGTCTCCCAATCTTTGGCCGCCCGTATAGAGGCACGTTTTCACCATGGAGCGCCATTCGGGGCTGCACGCGGCCATTACCTTTTCAAGCTCTTCCAATTCAAACTTCCGGCGCTTGATGACTCTCCCCTTGTGCGGCTTGGCAATCGCCGTGAAGGGGTTTGTCTCGATGATCTTGTAATCAACTGCCGCCTGGAATGCCGCAGAAACCAGAGTAAGGGCAATATTGGCGGTAGACGGAGAGACGCGGGACAAGAGATGATTCTTGAAATCATCCAGCATTAAGGGAGTGATGCGGTCCAGGGGTAGATTGATACGTTCTCCCATGGAGGCGCGGAACTTGTCAAAGGCTTGTTTGTAGTTAGCTATGGATGCGGGTTTAAGCCCATTGCGTATAATGCGCTTCATGTGATCATCCAGCCAGGATTTAACAGCGGGCATCTCAATAGTCTCCCCGGTGAGCTCCGTGGACAAGGCAGAGATGGAGCGGCGCAGTTGGTAGGCTGGCAGGTTTGCCCGTGCAGTTGATTCAAGGGCGTCTGCCAAGCGTTGCGCCTTGGTCATGGCCTGTTCCCTGGTCAGCACGTTCAAGGGCTTCCCCATTGCTTCCGCGGCCTCTTTTACTTCCCTTGTTACCGTGGCAGGGGTATGTTCGATCTTGGTTGACAGCCTGACCAGCTTCCAGCCTGTGGCGGTTCTCACCCTGTATTGTGCGTACCAGTACGGACTGTTCGGCTTTTTGTAGATGGATGCCATGGATTTAGTGGTATCAATAGTATGCTCTTTTTTCAAGTTGTAACATCATGTTTTAGGATGTTCTCCTTCTTTCTGAAATCGCACAAGACCTTTATTTAAAGGGATATAAATACAAAAAGACCGCCTCCAAAGAGACGGCCTTTTTGTTAAATCTGGTAGCCCTATGAGGACTCGAACCCCAAAATACGGAACCAGAATCCGCTGTGTTACCGATTACACTATAGGGCTATGTAACGGGCACCTTTGCGGTGCGGGCGAATTAAAGCGGAACCGGCTGTTCTTTGCAAGTTTTTTTTCACTCAAATGTGTGTTTTGAATAGAAAAAATGAATGCGGAGAAAAAAGGCGGTCCGGCTTTTCTCCCGGGGTCATTCAGCCAGGGTTTGGAAGTAGGCTTTCACGTGTTCCCGGGCAATTTGCTGGTGTTCCGCTTCTCCGTGCCTGCCCTGCGCCTGCTGCCAGGGGGAGGCCGGCGCTGTGTTGATGCGGCCAAGCTGCTGGGCCGTGTATTTGCCATAGACGTTCCAGATGTGTTCCAGAAAAGGGATGATGTCCGTTTCCTCTTCCAGAGGTGGCTGGCGGCGGCTGGGGTGTTCAATGCTGGAGCAGGGCGGCTGGTCCTTGTATTCGTGATGAATGGAGGGGAGCACCGGCCCGCAGGTCCATGCTTCCGCCCGTTCGTTGATCAGGAAATCGCCATGATGGTGCAGGTGCCACCAGTCCGCCAGAATGACCAGGTGGTTCAGTTTGACGGGCGTGAGAGGAAGGTTTTTTGCATTCGCCTGCTGAATGAACCAGTTGCAGAGCTTTTGCGTGGTAGTATGGTTTGCCATGCTGAAATGGGTTGCCCTTCATTATAAAAGGCCGGGGATATTTCACAATACTAAACAGGTTTCATTCTTGCGCGGTATGGAGAAGAGATGAGGCGGAGTGCCGGAAAAGGCGAACTTTCAGGTAAATTTATTTGAAGCAAGGAAAAAGAAGAAATAATTTGTGTCATGCAAAGCTTGGTATTCGCGCCAGTTCTTGTTGTGGGGGGAATGTAAAGTCGTTTGTTGAAAACAAATGGTGTTTTCAAACTCTAACAAAATGAAGAATAATTAAAATTATTGGGAATGAAATAAAGTTCCAGATTCCTGGAGCGTCCTTTAAAAAACATTTTGAATAGCAGTACTTTTTATGATTTGAATTATTTTAACCTAAAGCTCGTTCTGCCATGAATTTACATTATTTCTATCATTCCGGCTTGCTGGGGGCGGCCTGTCTCCTCTCTCCCGTTTATGGGGGATTGATGTCTGATTCCTTCGACGTTCAGACTTACCGTGATTTTGCGGAAAACCGGGGCATCTTTGGAATCAATGCTAAAGACGTCGCCATTTACGACAAGGAAGGCAATTACGCGGGCTCCATCCCCAAAATGATGAATTTTGACGGATTGGCGGACGCCCATGCCGGGGAAGCCGCTTTGGTAGGAGGCCCGGGCTTCATCGCCACCGTGTCCCATGATTACAATAACCAGACCATTACGTTTACCAAGCGTTTTGGAGCCACGGAAGGAACGCCGTTTTATGACGCCTACCGGAGCGTGGTAATCAAGAATGCCTGGGGCGACCAGACGAATTACACGTATGACTACCGCGTGCAGCGGTTGAGCAAGATCGTGACGGAAGCGGAATACGCCCCATACCTGACGGATCCGGAATACCTGGACAACATGAAGGGACGGCTGGTTCTGCGTGCCGGGTCCGGAACCCAGGCTATTGCCACGGGGAACGGTAAACAGGACACGGTCAGCGGAGGTTATTCCTATTTGACCGGGGGAACCCTGGTTTTTGAGGGACAGGCCAGCGTTCCGGGAACAGGAGAGCCGGATCCTGAGAATGCCAAGACTTACCCGGCCTACCGTTTCTGGTACAATTTCAAGAAGCCTTCGGAATCCAATCCCCTGCCTTCAGGCATATTGGCAGGGGACAGCGGAAGTCCCAGCTATGTATTTAATGAGAAGTCCGGCAGATGGGAATGGGTGGGGGCCGGTCAATCCCAGGGCGGTAGCGGCTACGGCGAGTTCAGCCAGATGCGCTCTGGCAACCAGTGGGCCAGCGATTACGTGGACAGTTTCAACCGCACCGTCAGCGTGTCGGAAGGGGGCGGGGATCTTCTGTGGAATGTGACGGATGGCGACGGAAACGGAACCTTCGTTCAGGGAGATATCAGCACGGATTACACCGGGCTGGCCTCCGGCCTGCGAGGAGATACCTCCACACAGGGAACGCGGGCCTCGGACACGCAGATAGGCGTGTGCAGCAATCTTATTTTTGACGGCTCCGGCGGCACCATTGTTCTCCAGGGCTCGGTGGATACGGGGGCGGGTTCCCTCACGTTCAACCGGGATTACGTATTGAGCGACGGAGGAAATGCCTCCTGCCGTCTGAATACGGCGGGTTTCGTTGTGAACAAGGGGGCAACCGTGACGACGCTGCTGACCGGAACCTCCGGGGACGAGTGGCGGAAGATCGGGGAAGGTGATTTGATCGTCAGCGGCCACGGGAACAATGCGGCGGACATCAACGTGGGA
>ERZ791729.497-NODE-497-length-19249-cov-3.506096_pt1 | contig 19249 bp, 12 predicted proteins | sample MGYA00510043_ERZ791729 | MGnify/ENA primary metagenome ERZ791729 (study PRJEB30046, sample SAMN00715149) | human gut metagenome | study: EMG produced TPA metagenomics assembly of the A metagenome-wide association study of gut microbiota in type 2... | reverse complement strand
TTCCTGGGGCTTGGTCCTCCCCCCGGGTTGGGCTCCTATGCGTTCCTGCGGGATTACAGATTCTTCTCGTAGGACTCGATCATCTTCTTGAACGTGTGACCCGTAGAACCCGCGGGATTTGCCCGCCGTTTTAGCTTCCCCAGGTATTTTTCACAGGTATCGCCGGTGAAAATCTTGATGTCCAGCCGCAGAGTGTTATCATCCTCCGGAGTGACATAAATCCTGTCAATGAAGATGTCAATGAAATCCTTGGTGATGGCCTCGGTCTGGCACTGCTTCTCCGCATCCCGAAGGACTTTGCGAAGGTGCTCCATATTGGCACGGAACTCCTCGCTGGATTCCTGCTGGTCTTTCAGCTCCAGGAGCACCTGCTCGCCGGACTTGATTTCCTGGTTACACTGGGCGGTCATGGCCTTGAAATCCGCCGGTGTGATGCTCTCCAGGGTCACCAGCTCCAATAGCTTGGACTTCTTCTTTTTGGCAAGGTCAATGTTTGCCTGGGCTTCCTCGATTTTCTTTTCCAGATTGCCGTCACAGGTCATGCTGCGGTACATTCGCTCGTACTCCGCAATCATGGCGGCGGAAACCTGTCGGGTGTCCCGGAATACCTCAAAGAGCAAGGGAACCAGCTCCTTTTCGTAGATGGGGAAGGAGTCACAGGCATCCGCGCCGGACTTGATTTTGTTGGAGCAGACCCATTTGCTGTTTTGGTTGCCTAGCTTGTCCTTGGATTCCCGGCGGTAGTAGGCGGTGCCGCAGTGGGTGCAGAAGAGCTTGCCGGTGAGCAGATTGGCGTGATTGCAGATGCCCTGCCGGTTTTTCACATCCTCGCTTCTGCGCAGCAAAACCGCATTGGCCTTTTCCCACAGCTCCTCGGAGACGATGGCGGGGACAATTTGCCCGGTTTCGTCCTTGAACATAACCCATTCCTCCGGCGGGAGGAATTTCTGCTTCTTGGTGAACATATCCACCACTTTGACCTTGTTGCCGACGTAGTAGCCCTTGTATTTGGGATTGGAAATCATATTGGACATGGTGGTGTGGGCGATTTTCTTGCCATTCAGGTTCCGATAGCCCTTCTCCCAGAACAGGTTTTCAATCTGCTTCATGGAGTAGGCCCCGGTGGCATAGAGGGTGAAAAGCTCCCGCACCATGGGAGCCTGGGTTTCATCGATGACAAGGCGGCCATCGTCCTTGGTGTAACCGAAAATTCGGGAGTTGCCCAGGACAACGCTCTGCTTGATAGCCTGCTGGTGGCCGAATTTGACACGGGAGCTGAGCTTCCGCAGTTCGTCCTGGGCGATGGAGGACATGATGGAAAGCCGCAGCTCCGCATCCTCGTCCAGGGTGTTGATGTTGTCGTTCTGGAAGAATACGCCAACCCCGCTGGACAGCAGTTGGCGGGTGAACTGAATGGAATCCAGAGTGTTTCGGGCGAAGCGGGAGATTTCCTTTGTAATCACAAAGTCAAATTTCCCGGCAGCGGCATCCTCTACCATGCGGTTAAAATCCTCCCGGTGCCTGGTGGAAGCGCCGGATATGCCCTCGTCAATATAGCCCGGGACAAAGGTCCAGGCGGGATTTTTCTTGATGAAGTCCTCGTAATAGCCAATCTGATTGCCCAGGGAATTCAGCTGCTCATCGGATTCGGAGGAGACACGGGCATAGAAGGTGACCCGCAGAGGAAGGTCATAAATGGTCTTGGTGCGGAGAAGCTGCCGTATGTTGTGTATATCCATGGTGTACCTCTAAAGTTCGTTATATCATGTTCTGTAATTATGATAGCACATATCGCGAAGCTTTACAACCCAGAATTGACTGGAAAAAACGGCAACCCGTCGCCGGATTGCCGCCCGTTTGGTTTCAAGCTACCGTTCCATGGAAGTGGCCCGATTTTTGATTTTGATCCGCATACGGTTCCGCTGATCCTCCGTAATCAGGCCCTTGGCGTAGAGCGTGTCGTTATAATAGGTCAGCCACAGCTGCTGAATGGTGGCCTGGATGGTCTGTTCGTTTGGTTTCGGATGGTTGTCATTGTTATCTGCCATAGTAAGCCCCCTGTGCATTTCCTAGTTTTCCCGGGATGAAAGCTCTTTATGCGCCAGTGCGCCATGCAGAAACCTGAGGGTATCACCGGGGCCGCTCAGGCTGCGATAGAATCTGTTTGCGATATTCAGTTGTCATGTACAGGAAAATAGGGGGTGTGATGCATTAGTCACGAGGTGATTCCATCCTTTGTAATGGCAGCCAGTCCGGCAACGGAGAACTTCCACTCCGGCAGGAGACTGAGAACGATGGAAAATAGCCCAATGGCCTTGAGAGAAAGCCGGGTATCCCGGAGATGGTGGATGCTCATGACGGTAAAATTCTTATCCTTCGTTGCCCGAATTACCGGCAATTGGAAATCCCTCCTTGTGGCAGAGGGAGTCGCGTTTCACGACACCCTTTGAATTTTTGCCAGGTGCAGGCCGATTCTGGAAAGGCAAACGCCTCTTTTCGGGGCGGGTACCCGGCATCTGTCCGAAAAGAAATAGAACATATGTTCATATATTATATAGATAGGGAGGTGATTTGTCAAGAGAAATACGGGAAATAGTTGAAAATGGATAATTTTTCCTGGGGAAAAGTGGGAGGGTGTCGTATTTCACGACACCATTGGGTGCGGGGGATTATGTATGGAGCAGAATGTGGCGGTATGGGGTGGAGGGGGACGGAGTCTGATGCGGAGGGGTGGTTTGGAGGTGAGAAGAGGAGAAATATAAGAAATATGTACATTGGGATGTGGTATTTCAAAAAACTCTTGTGAATTTCCTTTTGAGTGTTCCAGCATTTATGTTCCCGACTTCTATGCATAATATATAACAGCAAAACAAATGGAAGAAAATCTCCATTTTTGATGTTGAGTCAAATCGACAATTTCCGCATTCCAATCCCTCTCATCTAATTCGTGATCTATGTATGGATTAATTGTGGCTTGGCGTAGATTAACAAGTGGATTTCTGCCATATATCTGCTGCCATTCTAAAATCTATTAACCAGCATGAGTAACAAACAGTTCTTTATCTTCAATCGAGGAAGAAAGCAATTGAGAAATCACGAAGCAAAAAGGCTGATATTTACCATCAACTAACGAATGTAACTTCTCAATTTCTGTGTCTATATCATCAATTTGGTTTTCTATATAACTTTCTATCGCGTTTTTGCGCAACGTTTGTAAATATTTGGCATTAAGGCCGAGTGTTTGGACGAGCGCACATCCTTCCTCACCACACCCTTCTACTGATCCATCCTCAAAATATGTAACAAACCTTTCGATGTCCGCATCTAAAGGTGAAACCGGGATATCTTTTTCGCCTTTCTTTGCATCACAGTGTTGCTGATGTTCCTCTATCGTTTGATGTGAATTTTTGGCCTTCCTGTAGGCCGCTCTGTCACTATCTCCACCGTCACAAGAAGCAAGCATATTATCAAAACATAAGACAAGATCGGTATGTTTTTTTTGACATTGAACGTGTTCTATTTTTGTGTGCTCGTCATCGAATATTTCCATACCGCAGTAGCAACAGATGTACCCTTGATCCTCTATCAACCGCCTACGCAGTTTCCTTTTTGGTTCTCCGCTCAGCCCCTCATAGGAAACACCGGGCGTTTTGCAATAATCTATGAACTCTTCAGGCGGTACTGTTTTATTAATATGCCGCATATTATTATAATCTCCTGAGCGTCATTCTTAACTTCAGCAGCAATGGATCTTTGGGATTTAGAATATCAACAAGTTGCTGCTGAATCTTTTCTGCTGCTTCCTTGTCTCGATTTGCAATACACTGTTTAAAGTGCTCATATAATTTTTCGATTTCAGGTGAGTGCATGGTTACATCCATTTGCTCAAACATTATTTCGTTTAGGGCTCTGTTGTATGTTTCACTTTCGGGATAAATTGCTTTTCCGTTTTTCATTATGAATAGGTTATCCATTGTAACTTGCGAAATTGAGGCTGGAGAATGCGTGGTGAATAGAATATGACCAGTAACGCCGGTGTTTGCAATGTTGTTTGCAAATTGTCTTTGCCAATTTAGGTGTAGATATGCATCAAACTCATCGAAAAGATATAAGCATTCATGTTGTGCAGTGAACGATGACAGCAGTATCAGCAGCCCAAGCTGCTTTTCGCCTTCGCTCAGACGAAGAGAGGAAAAGGTTGTGCCGTCATTTTTCATCAGTTCGATACCAATATGTTCTAAGTAGCCATAATGTCTTAGAGCTTTTAACTTGGCGAATAGGTCAAATTCATTTGTTGAGATTGCGCGGAACTTTTCAGGGGCGTCAAAAAACATAAAATATTGTGATTCACTTTGATCACGTGTACCTGTTACAAATCTCCTTGCACAATCTAAAAAATATTTTACAAATCCGGTTGCATTCCAATAGGTATCAGCTGTTCCTTTCCCTTTTCCTGGATTTTTTAGAATAAAACTGAACTTAGAGGAGATTTCTGAACAGTTTACAAATGACAAAAACTTTTCATAGTAACTACCTTTGTATACAGCTGCGGTTAGCAGAAGTAGGGGCAGATCGCCTATTGAATAGTAGTCCATAAAGTACAATGCTGGCAAAGCGGAAGAATTGGCTCGTTTCAGCTTTTCTTCGTAAAAGCGATCATAGGTACTCTCTGCATTCCCTTTTTGGCGAAGCGTTTCGCCAGCATAATACAAAAGAATTGAATCAGGCAATGCAGCATCAATTTCTTTTTTGGTAAGTATTTTTTCACCGCAGCACACAGAAATTTCGTCCCTTATTGGAACAGAAGGCTCTTTAGCAAGTTTGGCTAAAATGTCATCTGCATTATAATTGTACCGCAATACATAGTCAGTTCCGTGCAATTCGTATTCGATAACGCAGGTAAGTACCGGCTCGAGTGAAAAGGGCAAATTTTTGCCTGCTGCGAAATTTTTTGCGTTACTAAAAGCTTTTGTAATTACTTCAAGAAGATTTGACTTGCCGGAACCGTTATTTCCAATAAAAGCTGAAATGTTAGAATCTGAAAACTCGCATTCAAAATCGTGCAAGTTCTTATATCTTCCAATTGATATCTTTTTTATTCTCATTTTTCTCCTGCCTTGCTCTTTAATTAAATATGTAGAAATAGTCATCCCTCAAACGTGCCAAAAGTTCCCTTAAAGCCATATCTACGCAATTTAATCTTCTTAATTCGTAAGGCTTCGTGGTCGTATGTTTCATACTCAGTAAAGAACCATATTGCGTTTTTAGAAATATGGCTAATTATTTCTTTAATGTAAACACTATCAACCCGCCCATAACTAAAGCCATAAGAATACACTTTATCAACATTAGAATTAAGGCTTCTAAAGAAATCGGCGTATTTTTTCATTGGCGATGCGGTATCTTTTTTGAACGACAATACCATATCGTCCAAGAACGAAGAATGTATATTGGGCCCATTTTCATAATCCATGGTTTGATATAGCCCGCCTTCATCACTTTTTGCATGCCCAAAAATTAACTTTTGGCCAGCACGATTATGGATATGAATTACTTTCTTTACTCCATATAATTTCTGTAAAGTCTTTGTGTAATTAAAAGTAAAGAACTGCATTTGCGAATCTGAAAAGAGGCTAAGCAAGCTCCTTTTAGGCCGATAATTCCCCTCATCTATCGTATGCTGTACTTCTTTTATCCATAATCTAAAGAAATCCTGCCAAATTTTTGAGCAGTTAATAAAGCCACTTGCGAGCACGCTCATATACAGCAAATATTCCTGCATCAACATTTGATCTTCTTCGTCTGTTTCATCTTCTTTGTGATTTGGCAATGGAAATTTATTGTCAAAATTGATATAGGCCAAAGCTTCTTCAAAATTACACCAGTTTTCATCAGCTACCTTATCCATCGTGTTTAGTAAAATCTCTGCGGCAAATTCATTTGGGTCAATGCTTTCAAAGTCCTCCAAATAAACTACTTGGTCTCGCAATTCTAACGCTTCGGGATACTTTTGAATGATAAATGACCTAAATCTACTGTATTGGGTAGGTATACCGTGGGCAATATCGAACCCGTTTCCAGCAATAAACAAACTACTCATGACACAACACCCTCAACATATATCTTTAAGTTATACCATTGTCTGCAAGTAGTTACCTCTTAAATAACACTTGTTATTCCTTTTGGAATACTTTTTTCAGCAATTCCACCGCGCTCTCCTCGTTCGGATCATTCGTACCCAGTTCACCACGAAAGGCGCGGGCGAGGATGGATTTTTTCATTAGGTCGATTTGGGCGAGGACTGCTTCGGCGACTTCTTTAGCGGACTGCTCTCTGGCAAAAAAGCCGTCAAGAATGCGGACAATTTCTACCTGCTCGGCTATGTTCGGACGCGGAATTGTCATTGCTCGTAGTCCCTTAATTGGTACCGTCAACTGTGCAGTCCCGGTAGCTATTGATGAAGCCTTGTCATACATTTCTGGCGTCTGCAATATATACCACAAAAACTGCGGACTCACATCAATCGGTCTAAGCAACGCCATATGACGTTGAAAGCAAAATGGCCTTTTGCTATTAACAACCACCGGTATTCCAAACGAGCCAACTAATGTGTACAGCACATCTCCTAGTTGAGGCTTTCGTGTATCGCTTAAGGTGTCATAGTATTCTTGCGGTACAAATCTTGTGTTTTCAAAAGTGAGATGCCCAGTATTTACATTCGAAATAACCAAAAAAGGAATACCTGATTCAGCCTTAGGTGGTGGCATATGATCTCCGTCAAAAATACTTGAACAAACCGAATCCAAAGTCCGTACTTCCCAACTCTCCATCCTCACGCCGTGCTCTTCCCGCCATTTCGCAGTCAGTTCACCGGTGAAGGCTTTATGCAGAATAGCAGCTTTACGGATTTCAAAGCTATCCACCACGGCCTGTGCCTTTTCCTTAGCCTCATCCAACTTGGAAAACAGGCTTTCGATGCGGTCAACAATGCGCTGCTGCTCGGCGAGAGGGGGAATAGGAGTAGGGAATTCCTGTAGGTTTCCTAAACGAATATATGGTATAGCTGTCCCGAACATCTTGCCTTTGTTAAAATCGAACCATCTATATTTAAACCAATAAAAAATATAATCAAAGCAAAGTGGTTCTGCAATTTTTACTACATATGTCCGTTGATAAGCTTCAAATTTTCCGTTATAACGACTTATGTTATTGATGTCACCATTTCCGGCAAGTAATATAGCTCTACAATCGAATGAATATCCGTGGCATCGAATTGGCTCGGCTGCACAAGTAAAAAATGGATATTTGCCCTCATCGCTACCGTAATTAGCATCTTTCCTTCCGGTCTGAATTGTAGAAATTGATTTGAAATATGTCCAACACCAATTCTCCGGCAGCTTATAGGGCCACTCCCAATCCGGCACTAAAGCTGCCTGCAAACGCTCTTCGGGCGTGAGGGCGGCTTCTTTTTTTGCTCTTGCCATCACTTTTCCTCCGTCAGAGCACGAAGCTCACGCACAACACTTTTCAGCAGATCGACCGCTTCTTCCAGATTCGCAATCGCTTCCTCGCCGCTTTCTACAGGGTCAGGGAGATCGTCATAATCCACGATGGAGTCGTCGCGGATCAAGCCAAGGTCAAGACTATCGTCCGGATTCTTGGCGATTTCCTCGCGAGTGAAATTGCTCCAGCGCTCGCCGGTGCGCTTGGACGGGTCTTCGTATCCTGCCACGAATTCATCAAAGTCGCTCTTGCGCAGCTGCCGGGTTTTGCCAAAGCTGTCCATATTGGTGCGCATATCGTAGAACGCAACCTCGGTGGTGTTATCCCGCTCGGTTGTCCCGCGGGTAAAGAACAGCACATTGGTCTTGACGCCCTGTGCATAGAAAATGCCGGTAGGCAAGCGCAGAATGGTATGCAGATTGCAGAAATTCATCAGTTCCCGGCGCACGCTGGCACCGTCACCGGCGGCAAACAACACATTATCCGGCAGCACCACGGCGCAGCGGGCCTTGCCGTCCGCCTTCAGGCTGCGATAGATCACCTGCAAGAAGTTCAGCTGCTTGTTGGAGGTCTGAAAAGAAATATCATCTCGGGTCGCACGCTCGCCTCCCTTTTTCGTGCCAAAGGGCGGATTGGTCAGAATGACATCAAAATCTTTCAATCCCTTGGCGCTTTGTGCGAGGGAATCCCCCAATGTGATGTTAGCATTCATATTGTGCAGATAGGCGTTCATCAATGCCAAGCGATGGGTTTCGTGCACCAGTTCCACGCCGTTGAACGCTTTGTTCTGCTGGAAATCTGCCTGACGGTCAGAGAGTGCATACATATCGTTATGCGCATTGACATAGCGGTTGGCTGCAATCATAAAGCCAAAAGTACCGCAGGCCGGGTCAAAGCACTTGTCGCCCAGCTGAGGTTTGATGAGTTCCGTCATCACATCAATCAGCACACGAGGGGTGAAGTACTGGCCGGCACCAGACTTCTTCTCATTGGCGTTTTTCTCCAAGAGTCCTTCATACAGGTCGCCCAGGCCTTCCTCTTTGGCCTCATACCAGTCCAGCTTATCAATCTCCGTGATGATTTTTTCGAGGTTTTTCGGCTCCTCGATGCTGGAGGATGCGTTGGCGTAAATCTGCGCCACGCGGCCAACGGATTCTTCGCCCAGCTTGCTGAGCAGCGTATAGTAGTGCTTTTTCAGATCAATGCCGGAACGGCTGGTCAAAGAGCCCCAACGATATGCTTCGGGAATATCCTTATCTGCACCGGTCTCATCGGCCATTTTCAAAAACAGAATGTAGGTCAGCTCTGTCACATACTGGTGATAAGTAATACCGTCATCCCGCAGCACATTGCAGAGGTTCCAAAGTTTCTGTACAATATCTTGCGTGCTCATTTAAGCTGCTCCTTCGTAAATATAAGTGTTGATCTCGCGGATGATTTCCGCAAGCTGCCCGCCAAACTTCTTATTAAAGCGTGCGAAACCGCCATCCATCTTGAATGCCGGTGCCTCAAAGGTCTCGGTATTGAGGATGCTCTCGTGAAGCATATATACTTTGATCTTTTCCAGCAGATCCAGCTGCATTTTGTTAAAGTGATGCGCCGAAATCAGTTTAGAAAAGGCCATTTTCACGCGGTCATCGTGGTTCACCAGCGGCGTTTTCAGTACAGCCCGACGAACAAAGGCGATAATGTCTGCCACGATCCGTTCATTGCTCACCGCGCTGGCCGCTTCATTCAAGCTGCTCTCGGTGAAATTCTCCTTATCCAGTTCCAGCTTTAACTCCCGAAGCTGCGCCCGGGTCATATCGCTGGGGCGGGTGCAGGCTATGCGGATCGCTTCAATACGGTCTTTGTTCTCATTAACATAGGCCACAAAAGAGTCCAGATAATCCTGCGGTTTTTCCGTGTCACCATAGCCGCGGGTCGTTTCCAAAAGAGTATCTTCCTTTTCGGAATAGTAATGTCCGCGCTTTTTGCCCTTCAGGTTGTCAAACCAAAGCAGGAAATCCTTATCCTCCCGGCAGCGTCGCACAAAAGCCTCCTCTGTACAGCTTTTCAATTCCTTCGCATATTCCCGAATTGTTTTTCCGCCTAAACGCTCGGATACATCATACTTTTGCTCATCGGTCAGATTGTTGCTCTTACGCTGCAATCTTGCCAAAATGCGATCTTTGACAGGCTGCTTGCTGGCCTCACCCGGACGGAACAAATCCTCCAACAATTCAGCCATTGATTTGCTGACGGAGACTGACTTCATATTGGAAGTGTCGTCCAAGTCCTCGTACACGCGAACTGCATCGAAGATATTGAAGTGCGTCTTTCCGATTTCCGGGCAAAGGCGGGTAGCGCGTCCCAGCATCTGCTCAAAGAGGATCCGGCTGTTGATCTTGCGCATAAACACCAAATTACAAATGGCCGGCACATCGATTCCGGTAGTCAGCAGGTCGACTGTTACGGCAATGTTAGGGTACTGGTTGTTCTTGAACTGCTTGATCACCTGCAAAATCTTCTTTTTGTTGCCGCCGGCAGTTTTGCCCGTGATTTTCATAATGGCATCATTGGAAATGCCATAGGGCTTGTAAATCTCTCGGAGCGTATCCACAATACGGTCAGCGTGTGCATCATTCACCGCAAAAATCAGTGTCTTTTCTCCACTTTCCGGATTCAGGTAGGTCGAAACTTCTTCCAGCACCTTGCGGGTATGATCCGGCAGAACAATTTTGCGGTTGAACTCCGACACATCGAAATCCATTTCATCGTCCAAAACTGCACCGTTCAAAAGTTCATTGGTGTTGGGGTCATATTGCGCCAAGGTTTCACCCTTCTTGAACTGTGCGTCATTTTCAATGAAATCCGTATTAATCAGATACGGAGGGTCGTGATCCACCAGCCAGCCGTCAATAACGGCCTCTCGGTAGCTGTAGGTATAGACCGGCTCCCCGAAAATCTCGGTCGTGTGCAGGGCGGGCGTAGCAGTCAAGGCAACTTTCACCGCATCGAAATATTCGATAACCTGCTTGTACTTGCTCATATAATCATCTTGATTATCGTAGAGGATTTCTTCTTCCGTCATTTCACGGTCAAGAATATAGCCTCGGTGGGCTTCGTCCACAATAATCAAATCAAATGCACCGGGCATCAAATCCGGTTCTTCTGCCAGAATCGTGCGTTTCAAAAGCCCCTGCACCGTTGAAATGCTGACCTTGGTTTCCAGATTGATGATGTTGTCATCGATCGCTTTGATCTCATATATTTTGTCCAGCGTCAGCAGTTCCTTCAGCTTGACATCTTTGAAGGTGTCCATTGCCTGCTCACCGAGGGACACTCGATCCACAAGGAAAAGAATACGCCGGAAACGCTTGGATTCCAGCATCTTGTAGATAAGTCCCAGAACAGTACGGGTTTTGCCCGTTCCGGTGGCCATTGCAAGCAAGGCCGTTCTCTTGCCGTCAACGATTGCCTCTGTTGCCTTATCAATGGCCTTGATCTGGTAGTCGCGCAGATTCAACCCATTAGGATCTGTCATAAACGAATTATCTGCTGCAGCCAGCGCTTGATTGGCCGCCACTGTATTCTGACCAAGTTTTTCCATCAGGTCACTTGGGCTAAACCAGTTTCGAATAGGATACGATTGATTTTCCTGTTCCCGGACATCCAAGAACCAAATACCGGACTTCGTACGCAGCTGCTCTAAATACGCTCTGCCATTTGATGCAAAGAGGAAGGGAACCTGATAACCATTCCAGTTTCCAACCGTATACGGAAGATCCTCCGGCTTAATATGTGCAGCATAGTCCTTTACCTGCACATCGATGGTAGATGCCACATCTTCCGACATCTTTTTTGCATCCATCAATGCTACGAGCTTCTCGCCAACGAAGAATGCATAATCCGCATACCCGTTTTTGTAAAAGGCCGAATTGGTAGGCCATTCGCTGATGGCAATATTTCTCCCCTTTACAGGACGCGTTCCTTTGCTGTAGCGCAGGTTCTGCGTATCAGCTTCCCAACCAGAAAGACGAAGCTGCTCGTCAATCAAGCATCTGGTCTGCGCCTCATTCCAATTCATCATAGCGGAGACAGATTCTGACCGCCTTGCGCGCTCCTTCTGCGTTTTGCCCGAAGCGGCGGTCTTGACCACGGCCAGTTGCTTCGTCAATTCCTCGATTTTCCTTTCCTGCTCGGCAATAACGGATTCCAAATCTTCGTGCGTGGTCTCGCTCGGCATAACGAACTCAGGCGCAATATATCCCCAGTCTCCATAGGTCTCCATAAACCAAACAGCAAGATTGTATGTCAAGGATAGCAATGTCTTTGCTTCGTCCACGGAGTCCGTACCTATATGTACTGCCGAGTTTCTTGTCTTGCGAAGAACATATAGCGTGTTGTCAATTTCGTGCGGCAATAAACCGGCTCGCTTCAAAATGCGAATTCGATTTGCGTGGGTGTTGTCAACAGCCGGCTCCGCAATGTGCTCAAAGACAAGGATCTCCTGCACTAAGCGCTCGGCAAACATTCCGAGTTTATAGATACAGGCATTGGGATCAGAATAGACATAGGTTTCTGCGGTTGCGCCGATCTGTGCCAATGCAGGCCAGTATCGATTCAGAAAATCAAAATTTGATTTCATAAGCAAGCTCCTTTAGACCTTATTGAATCGTTTAGCGCCAGACATTTTCAATGCTCATTCGACCACTTTCGGTTTGTTGCAATTCTTTTTGGCATACAGCGCATCGTCAAATCACTTCGGCACGACTATAGTCAGGATTACTTTGCCATACTCATGGGAATTGGACAGCCCCACCAGGTGGGTGGCGATTTCCCAGATCAGAGCGGTTCTCACCTGTATATTCGCATTTGTCTGCTATTGTAGCTCGGTGCTGTTCTCCTGTGTTATTTACTTTCTGTAATCGTCTTCTCTTTAATATGGTACGCAATGCCGTTTTCTTCGCAAAAACGAATTACTTCATGTGCCTTTTTGTTGTAAAAATCATTGTGCTGAGGGTATGCGTTGACGGCTTTACTGTAGTTGGTCCTCCCAAAAATAATTTTGTCAACAAAGCAGATTGAGCGAAGAACTGCTTGCAAGTCCTGCTCAATGAGGTTTGGCGTGGGGTATGGCTCCATACTGACCCATGTTTTGCAGCCAGCTTCGTGCAACACACGTAACGCTGCAATACGATCTGCGTATGGAGCAGCGCCCGGTTCAATACGCTCTCTATAGTCTTCATCCAATGAAATAAGCGTTATGCCATATTCATTTTCTTTTGAAAGATTTGCAAGGCAACTAGGAAGTAGTCCTTTGGTTAAGACTGTGCATTTAATCCCTGATGCGTTTAGTTTTGCAATTGCAGCTATACCCATTTGACAAATTTCATCAAATCCATACATAAAAGGGTCAGTAGAGAAGCAAAGATGAACGGAACATATTTTATTTTGCAGCTTTGGAATTTCCTTATCCAGAAGCTCTAATGTGTTTGATACCAAATAAGGTTTGCACCATTCGCCATAATCCCTAACCTGCCCAAAGCGCTTTTTCATTGCAAACGCATAGCACGGATATTTACACCCATGTGCGCACCCTTGAACAAAGTTAATCGTATAATCACCATATTCTACACCAGTCCGGTACAACATGGTTTTTCTTTGTATATATCCTGCCACTTCGGCCATTTCTATTTTCTCCTGTCCTGAAACGATATTGTCGATTGCTTTTTTGTTGCTCCGTAATCGGCAACAAGAATTTGCTTGATTTCATTTTTGTAACCGTCAGTTGGAAATATAGGGTGCTCATCCAGCAGTGCCCATATATCCGAATACTTCACATCTTGCTGCCCATTAAAATGTTTTTGAATATATTTTGCGATATCTTCAGCAAAATAACAATTTTGATCAGTTTCAGTTTCAATATCCAGTGAATCTTCCGAGTAGGTAATTACTGTTTGACCAGAAAAAGATGTAGTCTTTGTCGACGATTTTCTTCCAAAGGTGTTCCAAGCAGTAGTCTTGAACAATTTGAATCCTTCAATATGACTTGTACAGTGAACCAAATCGTAAACCAGCGCATTATTCGTGTTAAAAAACGGAAAGGATGCGATATAGTATTTCCTGCTTTTATCGCCTCTAAGATATTTAATAATTGTTTCCAGCCGCTTTTCGTAGGCGTTCTTATCGCTGCCAAACGGAATCAATTTAGTGACATCATCTATCAGATATGTGTCCATATATTTTTGCTTTGCCCTATCCGACTTCACCTGACTCAAGGCTCGAATAGGATCGGAAACCATATGGTTGATAAGCACTTCACCCCAATGCCTGAAAAATGGGGCTAGGGCCGCCCAGTCAATGGATGCATCGTAGGGGTCGTATAGGAGAAAGAAATGATAGTGGTAGTGCCTATTATCTAACTTGGGACCAATTTCTTTCAAAAAAATATTTGCATCCTTTACAGATGTTACAATTCTAAAATTATCTTTCTCACCAGGGAGATGCTTCTTCAACTCATTGATTTTATCTTCATTATTATCGTTGAGATAAAGAAATACCTTTTTCTTATATTGCCCAGCTACATCCCGTAATACCTCAGCAACTCTTACTGCCGAACCTTTTACAGGAGCACCATCGTGATCGGTATAGGCCCCACTGTTACACATACAATCAATATAAATTATGCCATCGCAATAGCTGTTCAGCATGAGCTTTTGAGCCCAAGTCTTTATGTATGCTTCAATCAGTTCAAATTTCTTGATTGTATGAGGGCTTGCTTTACTAATGACAACGTTGTTGTTACTACTTGCCATACAAAGTTCACTCCATTGCAAAAGGATAAAATAATTTGTGACTGATTTCAACAATGTCACAATATTGGTACGGAGCATTCATCTAGTAAGCGAAGAGTGCTTTTAAGCAGCCTGCTGTACGCCACGGCAATATTGGGGGATTTTTTCGCTTTTATTATACTGCTATTAGACTACACACGCAAGAGATTCTTCCTGATTTCGGGAATTTTTCCGAAACGTACATTCACATTTTCTTGGATAGATCATCTGAAATAATGTTTATTGTGCAATGAACGGGCGTATTTTATATAGCAATTTCAAACCGGCAAGCAGTGTCCGGGTGCTACCTGGACGCAATTTGCTTGTTGGGGCAAAATCCCCAATCCCCAAGATCAGAACTTTGTTCTGGCTGCGCATTTGTAAAATGCTTCTCTGTCGGCCCAAAACAAAATCGTTTCGACGCTGACCGAATTTGCTATATTTGAAAAATCCATTGCATACGAATGCCGCCGTATGGTATGATATGGTTAATTAGAAAAACGATTCTGGACAGAGCGCAGATTTCTGTGGAAGACCAAAGGGGGACAACCATGATTGACTTTTCCAAATTAGAGCAGTACCGGGAGAACAACCGTATTGAGGCGAAGAAAGCGCTGGGCGGTCTGCCAAAGAGCATTTGGGAGACTTACTCTGCGTTTGCAAATACCTACGGTGGAATCATTTTGCTGGGTGTGGAAGAAATGCCTGACAAATCCTTTCATGCAATCGACTTGCCTGACCCGGACAAGCTCATAAAAGAGTTCTGGAACATTGCCAATAACCCGAATAAGACGAGTGTGAATGTGCTGTCCTCGAAGGATGTTTTTGTGCAAGAGATTGAAGGAAATCATATTGTTGTCATCAACGTGCCGCGGGCAGAGCGCTCTTACCGGCCGGTTTATGTAGATGGAAACCCTCTATGCACCTATCGCCGGAACGGCGAGGGAGATTACCGCTGCACCAAGGAAGAATACCAGGCTATGGTGCGGGATGCTTCCGTGAAGACTCAGGATATGCTGGTGCTGAACGAAATGGATATGACCGTTTTCAACAGTGAAAGCATCCGAAGCTACCGGCAAAGAATGCGCCTGTCCCGTCCGGGGCACGTCTGGGAAGCTTTGGAAGATGAGGATTTCCTGCTGAAATTGGGTGCTATTGGGATTGGCTCTGACGGGAAAAAGCACCCGACCTCTGCGGGGCTTCTGATGTTCGGGAACGAGTACGACATTGTGCGGGAGTTTAATACGTATTTCCTGGATTATCAGGAACAATACGATTCCGATGCCCGGTGGACAGACCGAATCATTTCCTCTTCCGGAGATTGGAGCGGCAATGTGTATGATTTTTATTTCCGGGTATACAACAAACTGACGCAGGATATCAAGGTGCCGTTCAGAATGGAGGGCGGCGTTCGGATAGACGATACGGCTGTTCATCAGGCACTCCGGGAGGCGCTGGCGAATTGCCTGGTCAATGCGGATTATTACGGACGGCATGGGCTTGTGATTATCAAACGAAAAAACCAAATCACTATGTCCAATCCGGGAAGCTTCCGAATTGAAATTGACGCGGCGAAAAGCGGCGGTGTATCCGACCCCAGGAACGGGACTATGCTGAAAATGTTTAACCTGATTGATATTGGTGAACGTGCCGGCAGCGGCATCCCAAATATTTTCCGGGTTTGGCGAGAGCAGGGGTGGGAAGAACCTGTCATTGCGGAATCCGCAGAGCCGGATCGAACCGTATTATCGTTATCGCTGACAAAAAATCAAAATGGCGATAAAAAAGCAGCGATAAAAGGCGGCGATAAAATCAAAAATTTGAAAACAGTAAGTCAAAAGGCAGCAATATTGGAATATCTGACAGACCATGCTTTTGCAAAGTGTGCAGATATTTCCGCAATGCTTGGTGTAAAGAGTGCAAGGGCCAGACAGCTTCTTGGTGAAATGGTAGAGGACGGAGCGGTATCGACGGAAGGCGGAAATCGAAATCGAATCTATAGACTGAAATCGTAAAATAGAAAAAGGTTCCGCAATCAGCTGAAGATTTATTCGCCTGGAGAAATCCGGTTATTGCGGATCTGTTTCACCGCATGAAATACATGGAGCGCTGGGGGAACTTGTGAAAATGAAACTGCCCCACAAGACAAGGTGAAAGAAACTGTACTTGCCTTTTGCAATGTACCCAGGAGAAAAAAGAAATAGCAGAGTACTGCGGATATAAGCCGTGAAAAGCTTTGCGGCACGGTATTTGAGGCCATTGCCAGATGAGGGAGGGCTAAAGCTGACAATTCCGGAAAAGCCTACCAATCACCATGTCCAATCCGGGAAGCTTCCGCATTGAAATTGACGCGGCAAAAAGCGGCATTCCAAGTATTTCCTTTTCACATTGTGATTCAGAAATGACAAGAATGATTACAATGATGATAAACTGAAATCGTAAAGCACTAGAAGAAGCCCCCGGGAGATGATTTGCACGTCACCTCCTGGGGGCATTTCACACTGTTAGCTGTACCATATATCTTATTCCAATCACATTCATTCACGTTTGAAATATGAATAAAGTAAATTTTCATATCGCGGTATTGAAAAATGTGAAAATATGTGTATAATAGAGTCAACCATGAACGGAGGTGTCATCTATGCAATATGAAAGTGAGCGCACGGAGTATAAATCTCATCTGGTCGATGATATTTATAAAGAAGTTATCGCCTTTGCAAACACGGACGGCGGTGTAATTTATATTGGCATTGACGATCACGGGAATGTGACCGGTATTGACAATGTAGATGAAACCTACACCCGCCTGACCAATGGTATCCGGGATGCCATTGCACCGGATGTTACCATGTTCGTGCGGTATGTGCTCCAGGAAAGCAAGGTGATCCAGATCGAAGTCGGCGAAGGCAGTTATAAACCTTACTATCTGAAGTCCAAGGGTATGAAGCCAAGTGGTGTCTATGTTCGCCAAGGTGCATCCAGTGTTCCGGCATCCCCGGAGCAAATTCGCCGGATGATCAAGGAATCGGACGGTGACAATTTTGAGGATGATCGCTGTTTGGAACAGAGTTTGACTTTTGAGGCGGCCAAGGCTGCGTTCAAGCAATACGGCGTTGAATTTTCGACGGAGAAGTATCGGGCCTTGGGAATTACAAAAAACGGCGTTTTCACAAACCTTGCACTTCTCCTTTCCGACCAATGCCCGCACACAACGAAAATTGCCGTATTTAACGATGAATCCTGCACGGAGTTTCGGGATAGCAGGGAGTTTGGCGGCTCGATTTTTAAGCAGTTTGAAAACACGGTCAACTATCTGGCGCTGTGTAATAAGACCGTCTCTACTATCAAGGGTATTGTCCGTACAGATAAGCAGGACTACCCGGAAGAAGCCATCCGCGAGGCATTGTTGAACGCACTGGTGCATCGGGATTATAGCTTTAGCGGCAGCAGCATCATCAATGTAAACGACAGCAAAATGGAGGTTATTTCCTTGGGCGGTCTCCTTCCCGGCCTTTCTGTAGAGGATATTCGAATCGGTGTTTCTCAGCCACGGAATCAAAAACTGGCAGAGATTTTTCATCGCTTGCGCCTGTTTGAAAGCTACGGCACGGGAATCCGCCGGATTTTCAAGCTCTATGAAGATTGCCCCGTTCAGCCCAGCATTGTGGCAACACCCAATGCTTTCCGGATTGTGCTGCCAAATAGGAATGTCTGCGATAGCGCTTCTGAGCGCGTGCCGAAAGCCGCAGAAAAAGCGCCTACTACCATTACACCTCAGATGAAAGCAGTCATAGATTACTTGGCGGAGTATGGCGAAATGACCGACGAGGATTTACAGGAGCTCTTGAATGTGAAAAAGACGAGAGCCTACCTGCTTGCCCGTCAGATGCGCGAGAATGGGTTTATTGACGTTGTCGGAAGAGGGGCAGAGAAGAAATATAAATTGAAGTGAGGGAGAACGTATGGCACGTTATCCACACCTGTCCAGGAGATTTGTGGATACAATTGAACACACATATTCCACTTGCTCCCGGATAATCGAATGAGACATTCCGGGATGCAATTAGCGATGCTGTGGATGCGTTCCATGGGAAAAACCTAAAATGGCCCCTGCTGTGTGACGTGATCACCGGCAGGGGCCATTTTTAGCACAGAACGGACAGCGTTATATTGTCAGCTGCGCCATGTACCGAATCTCTATATTTCTTCTACCAAGACAAAAGAGGAAAACGACCTCAGAAAGATTCTTCTTTTTGAAAAAGAGCCAACACAATTAATGCTGCATATCCTGCGTCTCCATCATATCCATCAAATTAACAGCAGGCAGACAGCTGTCTATCAGCATGAGCAATTCATCGTCGTAATTACGGCGCACCTGACACTCTGTGTCAAAAATCATCGTGGGTTCCTCCTGCTGCGTGACCGTCGGCCAGACGGGCAAAGATTCCTGGCTGGGCACTCCGGTCCGGGCAAAGTTCAGGAAGGCGCCGAAGATCTGTGTCTCCAGCCGCTCTGTGACCCCGGGGATGGAGCAAACCTCTACCTTATCCGTGTTGTGGAAAAAGAAAGGAATGTCCGAGCAATGCCAGGCAATCTTGTGCAGCAATGGAAACTCCAGGGTGAAGTTGTACAGATATGTCCCCGCCTTCTGTCCCCCGGCGTGCATGGCTGCCAGCTTCTTGGATGGCTGCCGCATAATCCGGTCGAGGATCAGCAAATCGGCAGGATGCTTGCCGGGATATGCTTTGGCGAAGGCCGCAAGGGCCACCTGGGTATGTTCGCCGTAGACCGTCTCCACCATCCGGGTAGTTTCCGCTTCTGTCAGGGCGGTTTTGTCGAAAGTGGGAAGGGCAAAAGCAAATTCGCCGAAGACAGAGCCAATCATCAGGGGGATCTCATAGCCGTGGGAGCGCATGCCGTACTGCAGG
>ERZ791729.496-NODE-496-length-19278-cov-2.482079_pt1 | contig 19278 bp, 15 predicted proteins | sample MGYA00510043_ERZ791729 | MGnify/ENA primary metagenome ERZ791729 (study PRJEB30046, sample SAMN00715149) | human gut metagenome | study: EMG produced TPA metagenomics assembly of the A metagenome-wide association study of gut microbiota in type 2... | reverse complement strand
AGGTATTCTCCACGCCATCCATGTGTGAGCGCTCATAGTTATGCGATGCATAAACTCCTGCACCGATAAGCCCATGACGGATATCATATCCGCTGTGCAGTGTTGCCTCAACATCAGAGCCGTAGTGCGGATAAACATCGATTGCATAGTCAAGCCCCTCGCTCTTTGCCAGATTTGAAAGCTCTGTAACAAGCTCGTAGTTGTAAGGTCCGCCTGAGTCCTTCGCACAGATTGAAACCATATGCTCCGTACAGCCTAGGTCTGCTCCAACGCAGCCCATGTCTACGGAAATCATCTCCTCCGTATCAGCCGGTACAAAGCTTCCGCCATGGCCTACCTCCTCATAAACCGTAAAAAGCAGTGTGACCTTGCGGTTTAGCTTCCAGGCCTCCTCCTTTACGGCATGAGCCACACCGAGTAAGATGGCGGCTGACAGCTTATCATCAAGGAAACGGCTCTTGATATAGCCGCTCTCCGTGATGACTGTACGTGGATCCATGGCGATAATATCCCCTGTCTGGATGCCAAGTGCCGCTACACCCTGCTTGTCATTTACATTTTCATCGAGCAGGATTTCCATATTTTCTTCCTTTATCTCGACCTTTTCATCTGCCACATGTGCTGATGGCTCTGTATTTAGCACCACGCCTGTGTACATTCTGCCATCACGCGTAAAAACCATGCAGTTTTCTCCATCTGCTGTGCTCCACTGATGACCGCCTATAGTTGTCGGGCGCAAACGTCCGTTATCCTTTATTGAGCGAACCATGGCTCCAAGTGTGTCCACATGTGCTGCCAATACCAAAGGTGCTCCCTCTCCACCAATTTCTACGCTGACATTTCCTTTATTTGAAAGCTGTGGCGCATATCCCATAGCCTCTAGCTGCTTCATCAGATAGTCTGTAGCATTTTTTGTGAAACCTGTAGGGCTTGCTATTGATGTGAGTGCTTTGAGCTGTGTTCCAATATATTCTTTAATCTTTTCTGTTGACATAATTGTTATCTCCTGCTTTATTACTGTTTATTAACTGCATTATAACATCTCATATTTGCGCATGCAATCCGTATTAACCGTTATTTGTAGTACTCTATTCGCGGGCCGCGGGTACCATGACGCACACACTATTCCATGTAAGCGAATAGCGAAGCTGCTTAGAGACTGTAGAATTGTGCTATGTAACGCAGAAATGCCGAGGCATGGACGCCGAGGCAAGGAGAAATCGAGCCATGGATGGCGAGTTTCGACGGTTTCGTCCTCCTATGAAAGCCTATAAGGCATAATTCATACAGTATCTTAGCTGCGCAGTGTAGCGGACACCGGAGTGTATACAGCCCGGTGCTCGCAAGCAGCGTCCCGTACTACTAACACTACAATACTACAGTCTCAATGAAGCAATATCCCCCACTCTAGAGGATTACCGGCTGAATCTGCCGTCCGGCCATCACTTCTTTTATTGTGTCGACAACCTGTTTTCCGTCACACACGAGTGAATTCGGTTTCTTCACACAATCATCCTGTCCAAATGGCACAAAATAAATATTTTTCATATTCATCAGCTTTCCGATATTCTTAAAGTTGATACCGAGCGCATCATTTGTGGAAATCCCGATAACAAGCGGTCTGCCGTTTCTCAGATGAGCCTTTGCCGCGAGAAGGACCGGTGTATCCACTATGCCGTTTGCAAGCTTTGCCGCTGTGTTGCCGGTGCATGGGTAAATCACCATCACGTCAAACAGCTTTCCCGGGCCGACACGCTCTGCCTCCTGCAGTGTCCTGATGCCCTCATCCCCGGTAATTTCAGAAATAGTATGCATAAAGTCACCGGCCTTTCCAAAGCGTGTGTTCATCATCTGTGCATTATAGGAAAATACAGGTGTCACATGGGCGAAGCTCTCCACAAGCCGCTTTGCAACATCCTTCGTCTTTTCAAAACTACAGAAGGAGCCTGTAATTCCCATTCCTACGGTGCAATCCGAAATAACCATAAGCCCTCCGTCATACCTTTTCTTTTCATGCAGTCATAAAGTATTTTCGCACCGGTTTTCGGACAGTATATGCCCGGAAGGCCGAGCGCATGCGTACAGTTTATCTGATATCTCTTACATGCCTCAAAATCACAACCGCCGGGCTTAGATGCAATGTCTATAATTATCGCATCTTTTTGTAAAAGCATGATTAAACTTTCACCTATAACCCTGTCTGGCACTGTGTTTATGAGAAAAAGTGTTTCTAGACAAGCCTTGGCAGGATTATTAAAATCCACCGTTTCATAGCCCAGTTCAGCAGCCTCAAGTCTTGCCTGTTTTCTCCTTGCCATCACCATGACACGGGCTCCCATAGCAGAAAAAATACGAGCCATTGCCTTTCCGCATTTTCCAAACCCGCTCACAAGCACCTTTGAGCCATATATGCCATGTATGCTTTTTTGTATTGCTATGGACGCAGTGGCCTCGGCCGTGACAATGGCATTCTGCTCTATGACAGTCTCATCTCTCATAAAGTCACAGCCTCTGTCAACGCCTGGGAAGCACTCCGGCATCATGCCGCCCCACACTGCAATATTGTTTATTATTATATTATGTTTTAATTTTTCTATATCACTATTTATAAGCTTAAGCTTTGAAAACGGTGTAGGAAACACAATATTCCCAACACGCTCATAATCAATCCCGCCGCTATTTCTGCAATCTGTCTGTTCTCCTCCCAGCATATCAGCGAGGTACTTTTGCCTCTGATCCGTAACATATATTATAGTGTCTTTTTGCATAATAACTTCTTCCTTTCGCTATAATATATGCGCATTTTTACCTTATGTGAGAGTATTTCGTTTTATCGTAACCGTTCAGTACCTTAACAGTTGCGAGCCGCAAGCACATTAGAATCAGCTGCATAAAGCTTTTCCATGGCTTTGCTTATTCAAAAAAATACAGAGCCTGGCATATATTACGCCAAGCTCTGTGTGTTTTATAAATTCTACATTTAATTTTTAAATTATCCTATTCAATTCCGGTTCCAACAGATAATCTCTCTGTAGCTTATTACAGCTGTGTGACAACAAAAATATCGTAGATGGCTTTTATTGCCTTGTCAAAGTCATCATTACTTACACCGATGATGATATTGAGCTCTGATGAACCCTGATCAATCATGCGCACATTGATATTGGCATGTGCAAGTGCAGAGAAAATCCTGCCGGCTGTACCACGGTTTGACTTCATGCCACGGCCAACAACAGCGATAAGCGCGAGGTCTGACTCGAGGTCAATGATATCAGGATGAGCAAGTCTTCTGATTGAGCTGATAACCTGCTGCTCCTTTCCCTCAAACTCTGCCTGATGTACGAATACTGTCATAGTATCGATACCTGATGGCATATGCTCTATAGAGATACCGTTCTCCTCAAATGCCTGGAGAGCCTTTCTACAGAAGCCCACCTCTGAGTTCATCTTGTCCTTGTCGATATTTACCGCAACAAAGCCCTTCTTTCCAGCGATACCTGTGATGGTATAATCAGGCTTTTGGCATGTGCTCTCAACGATGAGAGTACCAGGTGCTTCCGGGTCGTTTGTATTTCTGATGTTGATTGGGATGCCTGCCTTTCTTACAGGGAAAACAGCATCCTCGTGGAGCACTGATGCTCCCATGTATGAAAGCTCTCTGAGCTCTCTATAAGTAACAACCTTGATTGGCTGTGGATTGTCGATAATTCTAGGATCAGCTACGAGACAGCCTGAAACGTCTGTCCAGTTCTCATACATACTGGCATGACATGCCTTTGAAACGATTGAGCCTGTGATATCTGAACCACCTCTTGAGAAGGTGACTACCTTTCCGTCAGGTCCTGCTCCGTAAAAGCCCGGAATAACTGCCTTTTCTGTCTGCTCAAGCTTCTTTGAGAGCACCTTGTCTGTCTTTTCCGCGTCAAAATTGCCATTCTCATCAAAAAAGATGACTGTTGCCGAATCTATAAACTCATATCCGAGATAGTTTGCCATGATGATTCCGTTTAAGTACTCACCACGAGAGGCTGCATAATCTGCACCTGCCTTTGCCTTGAAATTCTCAGCGATAATCTTGAACTCCTCATCAAGCGCCAGCTTTAAATGAAGACCATTTATGATTGAATCATATCTGTCCTTGATTTTTCTAAGCATAACCTTGAAATCCTGATCCTTCTCAGCCAGATCATAGCATGCATAAAGCATATCTGTTACCTTTGTGTCTTTGGAATTTCTCTTTCCCGGTGCACTCGGCACAACATATTTTCTTGACTCATCACTTCTTATAATGTCGCCAACCTTTGTGAACTGCTCTGCACTGGCGAGCGAGCTGCCGCCAAACTTTACTACCTTTACCATTTGTCTACTTTTCCTCTGCTTCCTATATAAATAACTGTATTAGCCAATATTATACCGCTTTGATAAATCATTCGTCAATACTCAATATAATCAACATCAAGCTTCATAACATCGTGTTCTTTGTCAAATGTGATGATACCGTATGATGGCATGCAGCCCCAAAGCGGTGCACCGATGCTTCCCGGATTCATCATCGCAAGACCATTGTGCTTATCATAAAACAGCTTGTGTGTATGGCCAAAGAGCGCCAGGTCTGCCCCGACTTCCTTCGCATGCAGCTCCAGATGCATATATGACATCTTTACTCCATATGTATGTCCATGGCACATGAGTACCTTATAGCCGTCGATATTAATAAGTCTCTCTGTATCCCCCCGTGAAAAATCACAGTTTCCCGGCACATTGACCATGGTTATATGCGGGAACTCTCTCCTAAGAGCATCCGCATCCACAACGCAGTCTCCCAGATGAAGTATCATATCAGGCTCCTCTCTTTTGACTGCCCGAATCATATTTCCCACATTACCATGTGAATCACTCAGTACCAAAACTCTCTTCATGCGCGTCTCTCCTATATCTTGTTAATATATTATATATATTATCATAAGTTTTCCACGTGTAAAATATTTTTTTCTTTATAATATACGCAAAAAAGCTCCATGCCGACTTCATTGTCGGCCCGGAGCTTTTAATCTTTAATTTTAACTATGCAAGCCTCTTCCACTGCTTGCTGCACTTATAATAAGAATAGAACATACATCTTTCTGCCTGCTCACATCTGACCGGTGCACTCTCGATATTGCACTGGCAATTTACAATAGCATCTGCTTTTCCCTTACATGAACCCTTAATCATTACATCGTCTAAAACTTCGTCTGACATACTCTTTCTCCTCACATTTGTTTGATAGTATATTTACCTGTTACAATATTGATATATTTTATTATTTTTCTCTGTACGGGCTATGCTTTACGTACTCTTACCATCGGCTTAAATACTAACATCTTGTCCGCAACAGTTGTGATTATACTATATATTGTATTTTAAATCCATATGTCATTTCTAACAAAACAAATGATTTTTTATGTCACATTTTTCACTTGACGAATTTCATTTTCATGTTCAAGCCCAAAAATCAAGGATATCTGAGTAAAACTTTTCCAAGGTATCATCATCCGCATTAAATATCTCATGCTTTGAATCAGGATAGACCTTCTTAATGCCCTGAGGCAGCTTCGCAATAAATTCATCCTCAGCGGTATTTGAAACCAGATAATCCTTTCCCGCCTGGCATAACAGCACCGGTATTTTAATTTCCTGTGCATGCTTCTTTATATATTTGGATGCCTTGCGCCCGGCTCTGCACCATCTGTAGGTGGCGCCATTTGTACGATAGCGTTCCTCCTCCACCTTGCACTTGTATATGTAGTCATAGCGCGCCTTTGACAGACAACAGCTCGATTCAAAATCATACTCATCCGTATACTGTGTCTGGCTCGGCAGATATTTATCGTTCCAGTTAAGCACACTTGCGACAAACAGTATCGCCTCCACGGCAAAATGTGAAAAATTGCCATAAAGCATCTCTATCATAGGGCTTGAAAGTACTGCCTTTGTAAATACCTCAGGATGCTTCTCAAGATACAGGGCAGCTATCGCGCCTCCCATAGAGTGACCGTACAGGTAAAGCGGTCTGCGCCCCTCACGCTTCATCACAATCTCGCGGATAAACATATCAAGGTCACTCACATAATCGTCAAAACTGTTTACAGTGACCATGCTCATATCTGATACACTTCTTTCCGAAAAGCCGTGTCCTCGATGCTCCACCATATATACTGAGTATCCGGCCTTTGCGAAATAGTAAATCATCTCATAATATTTAGGCATACACTCTGTAAATCCATGTGATATGACTATGGCAGCCTTTGCTACAGGTGTCGTCACATAGCCGTAATGTATGCGTGTGCCATCTGCACTCTTCATATAGCCATCTTCAAAATTAAGCCTGATAAAAGGCAAAACATATCTTGTTAATTCCTCATTATATTTTTCTTCTGTAATAATCATAGCATTCCTCACTTTTGGTATTTGATATTTTGTAAGTAACTATATCTCAATCCGGTCAATAAGATTCAGGTCATATTTTCTGACTATATCAAGTGACTTTTCATAGCTTTCCACATCACATATATTGTCCACTGTATGTGCATCAAGCCCAAGTATCACTTTGTTGCCGATGTCATGCGGTATACACCAGAAGCGCTCTGTCGGATAGTGCTTTCCTGCACTGATACCAAGCATGTTTATCTCAAGCGGTATGTCAAGCTCCTTAAGTGCCTTGCACATCCTCGTCATCTCCCAGTCATAGACGGAATCAAGTCCCTGGTAATTTATTAAATCAGGATGTGCTAAATAGCTGTACATGCCTGTTTTCATGCCCTCTATAACAGTATCCACGTACTCGCGTATACGGCTCTCATCATCTGTCGGTGTGCCTGTATATGGGCCTGTCTGCTCTGATTTCATAAAATGCTGGCCCATTATCATGTAATCACAGCCAAGCCGGTCAAACATAGCCTTCTGCTCCTTAAAAAACTCCGGTATGTACTCTGCCTCAAAACCAACATAGAGCTTTATGTCGGATGCATATTCCTTTCCAAGCCTCCTGATGGTGGACACATAATCCGGTGCCTGCTCCATCGTCATCCTGATGCCCGACACATACCCATCCTTAAAGGGACACGGCACATGGTCCGAAAAACCAAGCTCTGTGATGCCCATTCTGATTGCTGCCTCTATATATTCACGCTCACTGCCATATGCATGCTGGCACCTATAGGTGTGCGTATGGTAGTTTGCCTTTAAAAATCCCATCATTACTTAAAGCTCCAAAAATCTATCTCTTATTGCTGTTCAAACAGCTATTCAAATACTACAATTGAAATCAATTTTATCACTTTTTGTACTTTATTACAATCTCATATTTTTGGGACTTTTTTCTCTATGAAATATATATGCGTTATGTTATAATCCATTGATATATGATAGTCATAATAATTCTATCCACCACACAATCATAAATGAGGGGCAAAATACCTTTTGACCCTCATATCATTATATTTTTATATACGGAGGAAATAATGTTCAAAAAAGGAGTGGTTCCCTCCCAGGGACTGAGAATTATCATCGTCGGATGCGGCAAGGTAGGCCGTACTCTCGTTGAGCAGCTTGGCAAGGAGGGGCACGACATAACAATTGTCGACAAAAACAGGGAGAGGATTTCCCAGGTATCCAATATCTATGATGTAATGGGTATTGCAGGAAATGGTGCCAGCTACAAGATACTGCAGGAAGCGGGTATTGATGATGCCGACTTAATCATCGCAGTCACAGGCTCTGATGAGCTGAATCTGCTATGCTGTACCATTGCCACACAGGTCGGCAACTGTGCTGCTATAGCCAGAGTCAGGACGCCTGAATACAGCCAGGAGGCCAAATATCTGCGCGACAAGCTTGGTCTTGCACTCATTATCAACCCTGAGCTTGAGGCAGCTATTGAGATGGCTCATATTCTTCATCTGCCGTCCAGCCTTGAGGTGACAAACTTTGCTCACGGTCAGGCACAGCTCATCAAGTATGAGATTCCCGAGGGCAGCATCCTCGACGGAACAAAGCTCATGGATCTGGGCACCAGGCACCATGCCAACATACTTATCGGTGCAGTCGAGAGAGATGATGAGGTCACTATCCCATCAGGTGATTTTGTGCTCCGCAAGGGCGATAAGCTGTCATTTGTCGGCGAACGTAGACATACAAAGGAGTTTTTCAGCCACATCGGAGTCAATACACACAGCGTAAAAAATACACTGATTATCGGAGGCGGCAAAGCCGCATATTACCTGGCAAAGCAGCTCATATCACGTGGCATAAAGGTCAAAATAATCGAAAATAGCTTCGAGCGCTGTGAAGAACTTTCCATACTGCTTCCGGATGCTGTCATCATAAACGGTGACGGAACAGAACAGGCACTCTTAAAGGAAGAGGGCATAGAGACCTGCCAGTCATTTGTACCTCTTACCGGTATAGACGAGGAAAACATCATGCTTACGCTCTATGCGAAGCAGGTTTCCAATGCAAAGGTCATAACAAAGCTTAATCGTATAACTTTTACCAATGTCATAAACAGCCTGGACCTTGGCAGTGTAATCTCGCCAAAATACATCACATCAGAAGCCATAATTGCCTATGTCCGTGCAAAGAAAAACTCTATGAACTGCAATATAGAGACTCTCTACCACATGTACGACTCAAGAGTTGAAGCAATTGAGTTCTTTGTATCAGAAAACTCAAATGTGACAGACATACCGCTTCGAGACCTAAAGCTCAAAAAGCATCTGCTCATCTGCTTCATCAACCGAAACGGCAAAATTATCATTCCTACAGGTAATGACTGCATACAAAAAAATGACACTGTCATGATTATAACAACCCATACCGGCTTTACGAATCTTCAGGATATTATGGAATAGTGGGGGAATGATATGAACACTTCAGTAATTCGATATCTTTTGGGATATATTTTAAAGCTTGAAGGCTTTTTGCTGCTTCTGCCATGTATTGTTGCCGGTATTTATTATGAAAAAAGCGGCATCTACTTTTTGATTGTTGCACTCATAAGCATAGCTATCGGTTTTATTTTTTCGGCTAAAAAACCGAGGGATTTTACCTTTTACCTGAAGGAGGGCTGTGCTACAACCGCACTGGGCTGGATTGTACTGAGTATATTCGGCTGTCTGCCGTTTTACATATCAGGAGAGATTCCAAGCTTCACAGATGCTCTTTTTGAGACCATCTCCGGCTTCACCACGACAGGAGCGAGCATCCTGCCTGAGGTAGAATCACTCTCCTATTGCATGAATTTCTGGCGCTGCTTTACGCACTGGATTGGCGGTATGGGTGTGCTTGTTTTTCTTCTGGCAATCATCCCGCTTTCAGGCGGCAGCAATATAAACCTGATGCGCGCAGAAAGCCCCGGGCCTTCGGTTGGAAAGCTCGTTCCAAAGATGCGGCACACTGCCAGGCTTTTATACATAATATACTTTGGTCTTACGACTATGGAGATTATTTTCCTGCTTTTCGGGAAAATGCCTCTTTACGATGCCATCTGTACCTCTCTCGGCACAGCCGGAACAGGAGGCTTTGGTATCAAAAACGACAGCTTTTGCAGCTACAATGTTTATCTGCAGTGGGTTGTTACCATATTTATGATACTTTTCGGTGTCAATTTCAACGCTTACTACCTGCTTTTCTTCGGTCACATCCGTGACGCACTTAAGGTTGAGGAGGTCAGATACTATTTCGGTATCATAATAGCATCCGTTGTAGTCATAAGCGTGAATATCGCTCATATGTGCACCGGCGTGTTCGATGCAGTTACAAAGGCTGCGTTTCAGGTTGGCTCAATCATCACGACAACCGGATTTTCGAGCACCGATTTCGACAGATGGCCTGAGCTTTCAAAGACACTGCTTGTGCTTTTGATGTTCATTGGCGCATGTGCCGGAAGCACAGGCGGAGGTATCAAGGTATCGCGTATTGTTATCGCTGTAAAGACAATAGGCAAGGAATTAAATGGCTACATTCACCCAAAGAGTGTGAAAAAGCTCACCTTTGAGCACAAGCCTGTAGACCATGATGTTATCAGGTCAATAAATGTTTATTTCATGACGTACGCCGTCATTTTTGTTGTTTCAATGCTGCTTGTTTCCGTTGAAAACTATGATTTCACTACCAATTTCACGGCTGTCGCAGCTACATTTAACAATATCGGACCGGGTCTTTCTCTGGTCGGTCCAACATGCAATTTCGGCTTTTTTAATAATTTCTCCAAATATATACTGATGTTTGACATGCTTGCCGGAAGACTCGAGCTGTTTCCACTGCTCATCCTCTTCCATCCGTCAATCTGGAAGGAATTATTTATTCAAGCAGATAAAAAAGTAAAAGGGAATAGAAAGGAGAAACAAAATGTTCGCATGTAAAAATTGCGGTGGAAATGTGAAGTTTGACATCAAATCAGGCCAGTTAGCCTGTGAATACTGTCATTCACTTTTCAACCCTTACGCGTACGAGGACAAAACCTCTGATGCCGAGGTCCAGAAGGACTTCGACGCAACCATTTTCACATGCCCTCAGTGCGGAGGAGAAATCCTGAGCACAGACGATACCGCAGCTGGCTTCTGCAGCTTCTGCGGTGCATCAACTGAGCTCTACAGCCGCATGCAAAAGGAGCACAAGCCGGCTTATATCATACCATTTGCAAAGACCAAGGATGACTGTAAGCAGGCCTACATGAGCCTCATGAAAAAGGCAATTTTTGCGCCAAAGGAGCTTAAGGATCCTAAGTTTATCGATGGATTCAGGGGTATCTACATGCCTTACTGGACATATTATGTCACCCAGAAGGCTCCTATTTCACTTCCGGCGAAAAGATCCCACCGTTCAGGAGATTACATCATCACAGACCATTACAGGCTCGAGGGAGATCTCGATGCCTACTACAAAGGACTGTCCTACGATGCATCTTCATCCTTTGATGACAGCATCAGCGAGAAGCTTGCACCATATGATGTGAAAAATATGAAGCGCTTTACGCCGGCATTCTTAAGTGGTTTTTACGCTGATACAGCTGATTTACCATCAACGATTTACGCAAGTGACGCAATGGATGCAACCTGCACAAACACAGTAAGCGAAATAAGCAAGGAGCCAGCCTTTACCGGCTTGTCAATCGACAGTGACTCTGCTGCCCTTTCGCCTTTAAGTCTTGGCACTACTGTAAAAGAGACCGACTACTCAATGTTTCCGGTATGGTTTTTGTCATACCGCAACAAGGATCGTGTGGCATATGCCACGGTAAACGGCCAGACAGGTAAGGTTGTTGCAGATCTGCCTATATCTGTCGGTAAATTCCTGCTAGGCTCGCTGATTGCGGCAATTCCGATATACATTTTATTGTGCCTGCTGACAGTCCTCACCCCCGGCATGACTCTCACCATAGTAGGTGTGCTTGCGATTATCGCAAATATCTGTTACTCACAGGAGCTGACCATGATTGCCGTAAAGGAAGCCGGCACCGAGGATAAGGGCCGTATCGCAAAAGAACAGCCGGAGGCTCTTGGTGCAATCAACAACCACAGACGCCTTAAAGCTGCAAAAAAAGCCACTAAAACCATAAAGAAAAAGACAAACACATCGTTTGTAGCTTACTTTATACTTTTTATATTTATCATTCAATTTGTACCTGCGCTGTTTACAATCATTGCAGGTATCGGAAGCGGCTTTGGCAATGCAGACGGCAGCCTGATTTTATTTGTTATTTTGACCATCATATCATTTATTTTTTCAATCAGAGCCTTCTCAAGCTTTGACCGGATGCCCGGACACAAGGGAGTTGCCGGACTCATTTTTGGCATGGTATCCATGCTTATTGGCGATGCTGTTCTTTTGTTCCAGCCGGTGCTCGATGCATGGTACTATGGCGCAGCTTTTATCATCATCGCCTCAGTGCTTATCACACTGATTAATGTCATCCGCGCATTCAATGTACTTACAACGCGCAAGCTGCCACAATTTGCCACACATAAGGGAGGTGATGACCGTGCATAGAAATAATTATAAAAGTACTTTTTTGCATTGTATAAAATGCATGTGCTCAGCTTTGTTTACATTATTTTTGCTTGTTACAGTCCTTGTTTTGAGCAGCTCATCAAATGTATATGCCACCGAGACAGCCGCAGCTTCCAATCTAAGCGGTACAAACAAGTCTACCGGCTATGAGTACATCCTTGAGGACTCTGCCAATTTCATTGACGATGCCGCAAAGATCAAGCTCATCTCACAGATGAAAAAGACAACCGAATACTGTAACATAGCTGTTGTCACCACCACCTCACATCCTTACGGAAGCACTGAAAGCTATGCAGTCAATACCTTTGAAGACTATTTCGGAGCCGGTGCAAATGGTGTCATTTTCGTGATAGACAGAGATTTAGACGAGATTTATCTGGCTTGTGAGGGAAGCACGCAGAGAACCATCCCGAACTCAAAATGTAACTCCATCTGTGACAACACTTATATATATGCCACCTCAAGTCATGATTACGACTATTTCACCTGCTGTATGGAAACAATAGACCAGGTCAACACAGTCCTCGCAGGCGGACATATATCACAGCCTCTCAGATACATTTCCAGTATCTTTATCGCTCTCGCTGCCGGCATGATTTTTTGCTTTGTATATGCATTATCCCTGTCAAAGGGTCGCAAGGCTAAGAGCAACGAGCTCATGGGTGCAGCATTTACAAAGGTAGAGATTCAAAATGCACGCGCACGCTTTATGAACCAGACAAGACACTACAGTCCACAGAGCTCAGGCTCAAGTGGCGGTCACAGCGGTGGTGGAGGCCATAGTGGCGGCAGTCACAGTGGCGGCGGTCACCACATCTAACCTCTGATTTCAATAAATACAATGCCATCATCAGCCCCGGCAAATGCCGGGGTTGTTTTATTACAAAAACACTAAAAAATCTCAATTTATGATTGTTTTTAGTACAAATACACTATATAATATTCGTAGTGTTTTACATTATCTTTTAGATTAGACTAATTTTGTTGTGGAGTGGATATGATTAAACGTAGATATATGAGAACGCGACAATTGAAACCCGGCATGATTATTGATCAGGTCATCAAGGATCCTACCGGACGTAACCTGGTGGTACAGGGCTCAGCTATCGATGATTATATCATCTCTTCGCTGCTTAAGCTCGGTATAATGTCAGTATACATCCGCGAGGGAAGTGCAGACCCTGACGATCCTGATGCCATACTGTCTCCCAAGGCTGCTGCCATGGTCAAACAGCTGCGTACGGACGACCGTTCCAAGGTCACCTTAAGCGACAGTGTCAGGCAGCGTGTATCAACCGGTGTCCAGTACATCTTCAACAACACAAGCTCAAAGGAGCTTACACAGACTACAAACCAGATTGCCGACTCGCTTATGGAGGCTATCAACGAAAACGATGCCATAGCTGTCGATATCAGTTCTCTCAAAACAAGCGATGAGTACACCTTCAAGCACAGTGTGGATGTGGCTACTATTTCGATGATTCTTGCCAAGCAGATGAAGCTGCCTGACAACGAAATCCACGACATAGGTGTATCCGGCCTGCTGCACGATATAGGCAAGACAATGATCCCCAATGAGATTTTAAACAAGCCGGGCAGGCTCACGGATGATGAGTTTAATATCATGAAAAAACATTCCGTGTACGGCTACAATATGCTAAAAGACCGAAAGGATTTAAACAACTCTATACTGATGGGAGTGCTGCAGCACCACGAACGCATTGACGGAACCGGATATCCACTAGGCTTTGATGCACCCAAAATCTGTCAGTTTGCAAAGATTCTGTCTGTCGCAGATGTCTATGATGCGCTTGTCACAAAGCGTCCGTACAAGGATGCCTTATCACAGCGAGATGCAGTTGAGATGCTTATGTCCATGACAAACCAGCTTGATATAGGTGTCATGCGTGCTTTCATGAGCAGTATGATTCTATATCCTGTTGATTCAATTGTACAGCTTAGCAATGGTGAAAAGGCAAGAGTTGTAAAAAACAGCGAGTACTACATTCTTCGACCAACTGTTGTCGGCGTCGATTCCGGCAGAGTATACAATCTGGGCAATGATTTGAAGTGCGCAAGTATTATTATACTTTAGACATAATGATTTGAGCCACCTTAAGAATAAAAAAGCTGATGCGTCATGCTTACATGCAGGCATCAGCTTTTTGTTCCCAATGGTTTTATAGTTATTAATAGCTTGCAAAAATAAAAAAGCCCTCAGCACTGTGTACTGAGAGCTTTTTGTTTTAGCAGTCCGTACGGGAATCGAACCCGTGTTTCCGCCGTGAGAGGGCGGCGTCTTAACCGCTTGACCAACGAACCGTGTATTATAATACCATGGTCAATCGGATAATGCAAGCTTTTTTTGAAATTTTTTTAAAAATTTTTATTTGTTATTTATCTGCCTTTTTCGCCTTCTTTGCTTTCTTTATACGTTCTCTTTTAAAACGTTCCTTCAGACTCTCTGTAAATGTCTCGAGATACCTGTTCTCCACCTTCGGATTTCTGAATCCCTGTGCCCTGTTAAGCGCAGATTTCTTTAAAGCACCCATTGAATCAATAACTCGGTCTGCACTGGCTCTGATACGTTTTCTCTTTCTACGCTCCTCGACAGCCTCCGCAAGCTCCTGTGACCGCTCCTGCGACCTTTCGTCTGCAGCCTTCTTACGCTCTTTAACCTCTTCCACAACCTCATCCATATAGGTGTTGAAATTGTTCTGCAGATTAACGATTGTCCTACTGAAATCTGTAAGCGCTGACACGGTGATTGCAGTGTCTACAGCTAAAAAGCCCATAAGAAGCAGTGAGAAAAACTCATACCATATAGGTGACATCCAGCCTGTGATGAGCTTCGTAAACGGTGCAATAAAATATACCACTATAAGTCCTGCCACCCCAAAACCTACAGAATATGGAAAACACACCCTGCCGTTTATATTAAGCGGCATGCTGCTGTAATCCCACCAGTATGCGTGAAACAGCTTCTCAAGCGCCCACGATGTGCCATATTCTAAGACAATGCTTCCCAAAAATGCCACCAGAAATATCTGCCACCATGTAAATGTCGCATCCGTGTGAGCCGAAATGAAATCTGCTATCGCAGTGATCGCGACACCTCCGGCTCCGTAAATAGGACAAAGCGGACCATAGAGAAAGCCTCTGTTTTCCCATTTTTTTGCTCTGATGGTACAGTAGATGCTCTCATATATCCAGCCCATACAGCTAAATATAATAAAATACACAAAATATCTTGATAACCACATATATAATCCTTTCTCCCCGGATAATTTATGATATACAGCAAATGTCATTGATTCCCTTATGTCTGCAAATTAAAAATCACTCTCCGGATACATCTCATCTAAGTATATATCATACCATTTTGTACACTCATTTGTCCATGAGTCAACAGCGTTTTCGTATTGCTGTCGCAGCTTATCGACATTTTCCTTAGTCCAATCCGCATTTATTATGTTTTGATTTAATTTTCCTGCTTCTTCAGCCGCCTTCACCACCGGCTCTGCCGCAAGCGTAAGCTTCCACTCTAGGTACGCCTCATCTGTTGAAAGCTGTCTGGTCTCATGCCTCTCCCTCTTAGGGACAGCCGCAAGTGCCTCAACCATCGCAGCATCCTTTGCCTGCATGAGTGCCGGCAGATTGCCGTCCTGTGATGCCTTAAGCCTTGAAATATAATGGCCATAGCCAAACGGATAGTACATCACCTTGTCATTTTCAAAGACCAGTATGGCATCAGCCACCTGCTTTATGAAATACCTGTCATGCGATACAAAGAGCATGGTGCCGGTATATGCCTTAAATGCCGATTCGAGTGTCTCCTTCGCCGGAATATCCATGTGATTGGTTGGCTCATCGAGTATCATTAAGTTCGGACGGCCTGTCAGAAGCTCTGCGAGCACAAGCCTGGACTTCTCACCACCTGAGAGCGAGCTGATGCGCTTTGAGGCATTTGCCCCGCCAAACAGATACATGCCAAGCGTCTTTCTTAAGTCCTTCTCCACAAGTGCCGGAAAAAGCTCGTGAAAATGGTCTCTCACAGTCTTATCGCTGTCTATAAGTGCCGACTGCTGGTCAAAATATCCCACCAGCAGATTGCTGCCAAGCTGGCTTGTGCCCTCTATTGGTGGAATAAGTCCTGCCACAGTCTTTAGAAATGTTGATTTTCCTATGCCATTGTCACCGATTACGGCAATCTTCTGACCACGCCTTATACGAAGCGACAGCTCAAGCAGTGCCCTGCCGTCGTAGCCAATTTTTAATTCCTTCGCCTCGTAAACCCATTTACCGCCCGGAAACTGTGGCTCGATATTGCCTGTAAAAATATGAGCTTCGTCTTCAACCGGCTTTTCTATCAGCTTCATGCGTGCCAGCATGGTCTTTCTAGAGCGTGCAAACGCAGCTTTCTTAGGCTTATGCTTGAATTTGTCGATAAGCTCATTATTGTGCGCAATCTCCGCCTGCTGGCGCTCGTAGGCTTTGCGCTGTATCTGCAGATTTTTAAGTTTCTGCTGCCTGTACTGCGTGTAGTTGCCGGCATATCTGTGCAGACTGCCATTTTCAAGCTCATAAACTGCACCTGCAACCGCATCAAGAAATGCCCTGTCATGGGACACCATAACAACAGCCTTGGGATAGTTTATCAGATAATCCTCCAGCCACTCGACAGTTTTCATATCAAGATGATTCGTCGGCTCATCAAGAAGCAGCAAATCCGGCTTTTCAAGCAGCAGCTTTATAAGTGAAATCTTGGTCTGTTCACCTCCAGAAAAACTGCCGAGTGTACGGCTTTTTTCTTCTTTTTCAAAGCCAAAGCCTGTAAACAGCCTGTCGTACTCCATCTCGTAGTCAAACCGCTCTTTTGAAAAGGTATCTTTATCCGGGCAGCTCTCAAGCAGTATCTGTTCTATTGTCAAATCCTGATTTGATTTATCCGCCTGTCTAAGCATATCAATTGTGATATTTCTGGACATGGTGATTCCGGTTTCCGGGTTTCCCGACGGTTTCTTCTTTTTTGCTCTTTGAGTTCTTTTTGCCGTGCCATCTAAATCACTGCCTGCAGTGGCAGCTCCCGTGACCATATCATTGCTTCTGCCGTAGCTGCCCCTGCTGTCATCCCTGTCCGGTGTCAGTTCTCCAGCAAGAAGCCGAAGCAGCGTGGTCTTTCCAGCACCGTTTTTGCCGACTACAGCTATTTTTTCTTTTTCCTTTATATAAAAATCAACATGGGACAGAATCGTCTGACCTCCTGCCGAAACTGTCCCATCTTTAATCTGGTATAACATATCTAATTAATATCCTTCAAGCTGTCCAAGAGCTCGAGATCCGACTGTAAAACCCTGATATTGGACGTAACCGGCTCCTGTCCCGGCTTTGTAACTGTGATTTCAATAACAGAATCTGCCGGAATGCCACTGCCGAATGCATACTGTAAAAAGGATACAAACTTTGGGTGGTTTGCTGTAAATGTATTTTTTGCTTTCATCATTTTCATTATGCTTGCTGGGTTCATGTATTTTCTCCAATCTTATCTATATGATATCTCTTTCGACGCACATATCTTTACGTTCATTATATTATACCATGAGTCAATTCTATAATCTATCATTTTAGAATTTTTCTGTGTATCTGTCACGATTAATTTCTGAGTCTGCGCAATTCCCTCGGCGTCATGCCAAACTGCGCCTTAAACATCCTGCTAAAAACCTTGTAATTCGTGAATCCATTGCGCTCCAGAATATCTGTTATCGAATCCTCTGTTACAAGAAGCTCTTCATGAATATGGTCGATCCGTACCAGATTGATGTACTCCAGAAAAGTCACACCCATACATCTTTTGAACATACGGCAGAAATACTCCTGATTCAGCGATGCTATATCAGCCGCTGTTTTTAATGAAATCTGCTCCTGATAGGACTGCGCGACGTACTGCAGTACTCCTTTAAGACGGGCTATCTGTTTTGACTCTTTTTCCATATTAGCATTAATGTGTGAATAGCTCGTATACAAAATATAGAGAAATTCATTCATCTTTGCCATCAGACGAAGCTCATAGCCTTTATCCTTTTTGCAGTAAATTCGTGTTATTGCTTTTAGAAGAGCTTTCATCCGATCATATTTTTTTGTATTCTTTTCTCCATCAAAGCATTCCAGAAACCTGACATGCTCATAATCCTCTATATAATTATCCAAATACATATATGGTACCTGTATAAGAAAGGCTTTAACCATCCCCTTACTCTTTGTGCTGTGGATTTTACTTGAATTTATGATATAGAACTCATCTTTATGAAGAATATATCCATCATTAGCATATATATCAGTGTTTTCATTACTTGATATCTGTAATTCTCCCTCAAGTACATAGATTATCTCCAGATGATCATGCCAGTGGCTCGGTGACAGCTGGCGGTATGTCTCATATAGGAGACAGTATACCGGCAGATGTGGTATTGATTTTATATATTCGTGCGTGTATTGCTGCATGTGAACCTCCATATGCGTAAGCTTTTATACTAGAATTTACAGATTTGAAGCCTTAATTATATATAATATAATGGCAAAGCAAAAAGTCAATATCGACATAAAATAAAGTCATTATCATGATTGAAAATCATTCTATTTTAGCTTACAATTCTTTTATAATATATGAAAAATTATGGTAATTTTATAAATAAAATGCCATACAGACACAAAATTAACTCTATAAACACAATATAAGGAAGGTATCTGCTATGAACAAATGGTCACGAATCAAATTCACTCCTAATCTTCCACTTGGGGCAAATGGTGAAAGAGTTACAGGAAGCAAGGCTCACATTGAGCTTTCAAAGGAAGCTGCCAAGGAAGGCATGGTGCTTCTCAAAAACGAAAACAACGTACTCCCTCTTGCAGCGGGTTCTAAGGTAGCCCTTTTCGGAAAAGGCACCTTCGACTATGTAAAGGGCGGTGGCGGAAGCGGTGATGTAACTGTTGCATATATCCGCAGCCTCTACGAGGGGCTTAAGCTTCAAAAAGATAAAATAAGCGTATTTGAGGAGCTGTGCGATTACTACCGCAACGACATTAAAAAGCAGTATGCAGCCGGTGCGGTACCCGGCATGACTATAGAGCCGGATGTGCCGGTTGAGCTTTTAAACAAGGCAAAGGCATATACCGACACTGCTATCATCTCAATCTGCCGCTACTCCGGAGAAGGCTGGGACAGAAAAC
>ERZ791729.495-NODE-495-length-19317-cov-2.427941_pt1 | contig 19317 bp, 13 predicted proteins | sample MGYA00510043_ERZ791729 | MGnify/ENA primary metagenome ERZ791729 (study PRJEB30046, sample SAMN00715149) | human gut metagenome | study: EMG produced TPA metagenomics assembly of the A metagenome-wide association study of gut microbiota in type 2... | reverse complement strand
ATGATGCATCTACCGATCAGTTTACCGCTGCCGTTGATGAACTGATAAATGAAGGCGCGGCGCCCTCCGGCAGCCAGTGCATTGTCGTGGCCATTGACGCCAAAAGGCAGGCTCCCGGCAAATGGGGCGTTTCCACCCATGGCGGCCGTAAATTCGTGGGGCTGGATGCCGTGGAATGGGCCGTGGAGGCGGAACGCCGCGGTGCCGGGGAAATCCTGCTGACCAGCATGGATGCGGACGGGGCCAAAACCGGGTACGATATTGAACTGACCCGCGCCGTCAGCGAGGCGGTGCGCATTCCCGTGATCGCCAGCGGAGGAGCGGGCAGCCTGGACCACATGGTGGACGTGCTGGTGGAGGGCAAGGCGGACGCCGTGCTGGCGGCTTCCATCTTCCACTTTGGCGAATATACGGTGCCGGAAGCCAAAACCTACTTTGCCTCCAGGGGCATTCCGGTGCGTCCGTTGGCGGAATAGCGGAAACACTCTTTTTTCTTGAGAGAAAACGGAATTCCTGCACGTAATATACGCATGCGCCGTTTTCTTTTTCCTCTGTGTTCCGTTATTGCCTTAACGTCTTTTGTTCAGGCCCAATCGCCGGACAGGCACCCCGTGTATGAACCCGCCCTGGCTTCCGCCGGAGCACCGGGTGATGCGGGCAATCTGTTTGCCGGGGCCAAAGTCACCGCTTCCGGGCATTACGGCAACGACCGTCCGGAACTGGCCGTGGACGGCCAGGCGAACAACGCAGGCAAATACTGGGGCTGTGAGGGCATTCCCGTCTGGCTTCAAATAGACATGGGGAAGCCCCGCGCGCTTTCCGCCCTGCATGTCTGGCCGTATTGGGAGGGGGGACGCATTTACAAATATAAAATAGAAGGCTCTGAAGACGGCAAAAATTGGAAAATGCTGGCGGACCAGTCTTCCAACAGCATTGCGGCCACCTCGGAAGGCGTTCCCTTCAAATTCAATCCCCGGACGGTCCGGTACGTCAAAATCACCTTCCTGGGCAACAACGCCGGCAATGACAAGGGAGGGCACCTGGTGGAAATCAAGGGCTACGGCCCTGATGCCGCCCTGAACCTGCAAGCCGCGGCGGTGAAGGATTATGACCGCATCCCTTACAGCGGCGCTCCCAGGCAGGAAATGCTTCAGGATTCCGTGCGCCTGTCCGGCTGGAGGGGTGAACGCGCCGGGGGGCAGATTGCCGTCTGGTCTTCCCAGGCGCAGCCCCAGTTGTCCGCCTCCTGCGCCGGGGTAAAAAACGCTGCCGGACAGGTCATTCCCGTCCGGACCTCCATGATACGCTACACCAAGGGCGGCAACAGGCTCATTTCAGATATCATCGGCAGTGAAAACAGCTGCGACCTGCAGGCGGGGGGCGTGCGTCCCGTCTGGGTGGAAGTCAACATTCCCCCGTCCGCCAAACCCGGCGTGTACAAGGGAAAAGTGGTGGTCTCCGCTGAAAACGGTTCTCCCGTGAGTGTTCCCGTAGTTCTGGAAGTGGCTCCGGAATTTCTGCCTGCGCCCGCCAATTGGCAGGTTCACCTGGACCTTTGGCAGCATCCGCAGGCTGTGGCGCGCTGGCATGATGTGGAACCGTGGTCTCCGGAACATTTCGCGCTGATGAAGCCGGTGATGAAGAGGCTGGCGGATGCCGGGCAGAAGGCCATTACCTGCTCCCTGATTGATGAAGCCTGGAACGCCCAGACCTACGACTGGTTCCCCCCCATGATCGAATGGATCAAAGGCAAGAACGGAACCATGCGCTGGAACTACGCCAACTTTGACAAATGGGTTTCCTTCATGATCAACGAGGTGGGCGTCAAGGGCCAGATATCCTGCTACACCATGATTCCGTGGAACATGAAAGTCCGTTATCTGGATGAAGCTACCGGAAAATACAAGTTCCTGGACCTCAAGCCGAACGACCCTTCCTACGAAGCCATCTGGGGGCCTTTCCTGGCGGATTTCCGCAAGCACGTCAAGAGCAAGGGATGGCTGGACAAGACCTGCATCGGGCTGGATGAACGGCCGGACGCCATGGTGAGGGCGGCCAAGAACGTGCTGGACAAGTATGCCCCGGAATTCAAAATCGTTTCAGCCGTCAACCAGCCTACCGCCTTGACCCGGGACGTGTATGACGTCTCTCCCGTGCTCGACCATGCGGACACGGTCACGGGCGATCTCCTGGCGCAGCGCAAGAAGGAGGGGAAGAAGACGACGTTCTACGTCTGCGTCCATCCCAAAAAGCCCAACACCTTCACCGTCTCCCCGCTGGCGGAGGCGGAATGGCTGCCCCTCTTTGCCGCCGCCAACCATTTGGACGGTTTTCTGAGGTGGGCCTACAACTCCTGGAACCGCAATCCGTTTGAAAAGACGGACTTCGGCAACTGGCCCGCGGGAGACTGCTACCTGGTTTATCCCGGCAACCTCAGTTCCCTGCGGTTTGAAAAACTCCGCGACGGGCTGGAAGAATTTGAAAAGGTCAATATCCTGCGCGCCCGCGCCGCGAAGAACCCGAAGGCGAAAGCCGCCGTGGCCCGCATGGATGAAGAACTTTCCAAGCTCTTCACCGTGGAAAGAAGCCGCGGCGATTCCCATGAGGACGACGTGCGCAAGGCCCGTGAAATCATCCGTAAAACGGCGGAAGCCGCTAGATGATTTTATAGCTTCCGCGTTTTCGATTCTTTATTTTTATAAAAAGCTTGTCCTTGTCTTTCAGGTTGCTGGGAGACAACGGGCAAGCTTTATTTATTGTTCTTCCGTCTCTGGGAGCGAGCAGTTTGGGTAGTCCTCTGGACTTTCCGCCCGTAGTGGCAGCATTTATGGAATTTGCTTATTTTCAACAGGAGGGAGTAGAGGCACGTATCATCCGTGTTTAATTCGTCAAGTAATGATTGAATCCCAAAAAACCGATATTTACGATGGCATTCCATAAAAATACTAAATGCAATGAATAACGTAATTTCAGTAAATAACGGTGATTCCCGGCATGAAATAAAGATTGAAAACGGGAAGATGGGCTCAACGGGAGCATTAAATCAGAAACACGATCAGGGATATGCGGAAGGCGTCGAATTTAAATATGGATTCATTTCTTCCACGGAAGGAACTTCCGACCGTGCTTCCAGAATCCGGAAATGGTATGCCCTCCGCGGAACAAAAATAGAATACTGGTCCGTAGAAAGTGATCATGTTACATGTGCAGAGCTGGATTCTGACAAAACTTCCGGAGGCATCAAACAAAGGATCATGTTCTTTGAAGACAGGGATTCGTTTGACACTCCGGATTACGTCGCGGGATTTTATGTAATTTCGTGGAAGGACCGGGGCAGGCGCGGTGATGATGGCAACAAGGTTAACAATAGTTACCATGTTAAAGTCACGCTGGGAGACCCGTCGCAGAATACCGGAGAAGTAATCGCCTCGTTGAATGTCAAGGAGGGTGAAATTATCCCGGGGGAATGGAGAGACAGATGCTTGCTGATGCGCCTCAAGCGTTCCCAGGAATTCAATACGGGAAGGGAGGACATATGGCTCTCCATGGAATGTGAGGAAGGCGGAACTTTTGGAACTCTGATTACGGAAGTGGATATTCATCCCGTCACCTTGAAGGCTTTTCCGGCTCCGCTGTTTGGAGTATCGGAAAGATTGGTCGTACCGCAGGAAGATGATCATTCCGATGCGCTGGGATATGTGGACGGCAGGAATACTGACACGATTGCATGGATTGATTATGCAGAGACAGGTTCCGGCCAGGAAAGCAGTCCTAGAATGCCCAGTTTGCATTTTGAAATAAAAGGGTTGGATGCCGGGCGTTTTTCCTGGAAAACCAGGCTGACGGTAAGCTACAGCCGTCCGGCGATCCAATATGCAGATGCCCCTGCCGGAACCCGGGATCGCAACCAGGCCGTTTTGGATAAAGATACAGTACATATCCCTTCCATTCCGGGAAATTGGAAAGAACAGCCAGTGTCCTTATGGAATATTGCGGAGGATACGGATTGGCTTGAAGAGGTGAATGAAGGCTTTTTTGGAGGAAATGCCAGTCTGGAATTTGAAATTAAATCCAAAAACGGCCACTCCTCCTATACAGGCGCGGATATCTATCGTTTCCGCATCGGAGGGCAGAATCCGGACGATCAAATGTGCACCCGGTATATTCAGTCCTACGTGCTTCAAATGTATCCGGATACTTTGGCCGCCATGGAATGGTGTCTTCCCGCCGTAGGCAAAAGCGAATCATTTGGATATGGCGGCGAGGCGGTTTATTACCCCTTCTCCTGGAGTAATGCCCCGTCATCCTTGTACAATCAATTTTTAGCCGGAGGCGGCAATTACCGGAGGGAACCCGGGGCGGAAGGAATTCCGCTTCATAGCCAAGATACCGCCGGCGCCGGCGGTTACGGCATTTTTCAAGTGACGGGAACGGCAGGGGGAGACGGCATATATACCGCCATTCCAAGGGAGCAAATATGGAACTGGCAGAAAAACATTCAGGCAGCCCTTCAAATCATCCTTGTCAAATACAATGAGGCGCACAGGTGGATGCTCCGTCAACTCCAGCAGCAGCAGGCGGAAGCGCCTGAAAGTGCTCTCCCGGTTTATCGTGCGGCCGATACCAATCCAGGCCAGGGGGTTCCGTATGATTATTCATTTGCGGAAGGAACGGACTGTACCATCGCCCAGCTTTGCACGCTTAAGGCATATAACGGAGCTTCCAAATGTTCCCGGCAGATTAACGAACCCGGCACCAAGGTGCGCTCCCCCGGTTTTCTTTATGATCCCGGGAAAAGCGGCCACTACTGCGCCTGGATGAATACTTCTAGACAATGGTGCATTTCCAGATATAATAGCAATAATTTTGATTATGTGGACAGGGTTCTGTCCAGGGTAAATCAAATTTAGAATGAATGCTTTAATCACAGGATTATGCTTTTTATGCTGTTCTGCCGCCTTGTTAAAGGCGGCAGAACAGCCGCCTGTTTTTTCCCTTCATTTTTCCCAGCTTCCTTCTTTTCTCCAGTGGAATATTCGCAAACAGGTTTCCGGACAGGGCGATCTTATTGAATCATGGACGGGCTGGAATCCTGCATTAAAGAATTCAGACGGCCCCAACGGCGGCCTTGTTTTTATGCAGGAAGTTGATCTTGTGGGAGACAATGGAAAAGAAAGAATTTTCCTGTACCGGAACCCTGAAATAGCTGGAACTCCTCCCCCGCAGGATGAACATGTAAGGTTTATCTGCAATGCGGATAACTCTTATCTTTATACGGTTCCTTCCTTCTGCCTGCACGGGAAGAAAATCGGCAGTGTTTTTCGTGGTGAAGAAGCTTATTATTTTTGTCCTGACAGGTATGTTAACAGGTATCGCTTTACCTATGGATGGAAGCAATGGGAACTGACGGAACAGTATGGCAGGGTATTGGAATGGAGCGGCTGTGAAGAGACCAATCCCAAAGATGGAACCCGCTGGAAAAGCGGCATGGAGCAGACGGAAAGCGTTTATGTAAATACGGGCGTCATTAAGGAAACATGCTCCCTTTCCCCAGGCAGCCGCCGGGTGCCTCTTTCCCAGGAAACCGAGGGTGAAGATCCGTTTGAAACAATAGTAAAAGAAAAGGCCAAATCGCCTGCATCACCTGAACAGGAAAAATTGGCAGAGGACATGCCCTCTGAAACGGTTTGGGTTGTGTCCCTCTTTGAACTTCTTACACAGGATGCTCCCCAGTGGAAATGTTTTAAGGCGGTTTCTTTAAAAGAGGCGGAAAAAGAATGGAGGAAAATTTCCGGTCCTGCCCTTGAGCAATCCCGGAAATGGAATCAGAAAGAAGCCGTGCAGGCTATGGATGCGTTTCTTAACGTGAAGAATCCCCAAGGGGTAAAAAATTGTCCCTTATTCCAATCTCCGGCTGAAACCGCATTGAAAGATGATAAAACGCCGCCGGGCAGTCCCATGGGCGGGGGAGAACCGTAAAATAGGAATGTCCTTGAGCTGCGGGCTTGGCGTGGTCATTTGCTGATAGGCTTTCCCCAGCGGGGACATGGGGCCAGAATGGGTACATTCCGCGGAGGTACTTCCGCATGCACTTTCCACGTAAGCAGGCCATTTTCTTCCATGAAGCGCAAATGCGCGCCCGGGTTCATGGAAGGCGCCCGTATCCGGAGCGCGGGAAATAGCTCCCTCCTGTTGAACGAATAAAAACGCCCCTGCCGGACGAACCGTGCAGGGGCGTTGAAATTCAGCGGCTGTACGCTTTATTCCGCGGACTTGTCGGCGCCCATGTTGGCAATGCTCTGGTACAGGTTCCAGCGGTGCCAGACGTCCTTCTGGGCTTCTTCAAGGAGTTTTTCAAATCCTTCCTTGTTGGTCTTCGCCAGAAGCTTGAAGCGGTTTTCGCTGAGAAGCACGTCGCGAAGGTCGCCCTTCGGTCCCTTGCCTTCCACGATCAGCGGATTCTTGCCCTGGAGGGCCAGGTCCGGATTGTAGCGGTAGAGCAGGATGCGGCCGGAATCCACCCATGCCTTCTGCTGCTGCAGGCCCTTGGCCATGTTGATGCCGTGGGAGATGCAGTGGGAGTAGGCGATGATGATGGCGGGGCCGTCATAGGCTTCCGCTTCCACAAAGGCTTTCAGCGTATGCTCGTCCTTCGCGCCGAGGGCGACGGAAGCCACGTACACGTTCCCGTAGGTCATGGCCATGAGGCCCAGGTCCTTTTTCACGCCGGGCTTGCCGGTCGTGGCGAACTTGGCCACGGCAGCGCGCGGGGTGGACTTGGAGCACTGGCCGCCGGTGTTGGAGTACACTTCCGTATCCATGACCAGCACCTTCACGTTCCTGCCGCTGGCCAGGATGTGGTCCAGGCCGCCGTAGCCGATGTCGTAGGCCCAGCCGTCGCCGCCGAGGATCCAGACGCTCTTGCGGACGAGTTTGTCCGCCATGGTCAGGAGACGTGCGCATTCCGGCTTGCCGGTGATTCTCTTCTTGAGTTCGGCGACGTTCTCACGCTGCTGCGCGATGTCCGCCTCATCCTTCTGCGGGTTGGTCAGGATCTGGTCCACCAGTTCCTGGCCCACGATGCCGGCGGCTTCATGGAGGAGCTCAATGGCGTGTTCCATCTGCTTGTCCAGGGAGACGCGGAAGCCAAGGCCGAATTCGGCGTTGTCTTCAAACAGGGAGTTGGACCAGGCCGGTCCACGCCCTTCGGAGTCATGGGACCACGGGGTGGTGGGCAGGTTGCCGCCGTAGATGGAGGAGCAGCCCGTAGCGTTGGCGACCACCAGGCGGTTGCCGAAGAGCTGGGAGAGCATTTTCACGTACGGGGTTTCACCGCAGCCGGCGCAGGCGCCGGAGAATTCAAACAGCGGGCGCAGCACCTGCATGGAGCGGATGTTGTCCGTCCTTACCTTGGTGCGGTCCACGTCCGGAAGGCTCATGAAGAAGTCCCAGTTGGCTTCCTCCTTGTCGTGAATCTTCAGGGTGGGCACCATGGTCAGGGCCTTGTGGGTGGGGTCCGTCTTGCTCTTGGCCGGGCAGACGTCGGAGCAGAGCGTGCAGCCCGTGCAGTCGTTCGGGGAGACCTGGATGACGAATTTTTCACCCTTCCAGTCCGGATGCTTGGCATCCAGGCATTCAAAGCCTTCCGGCGCGCCGGAGAGGGCGTCCGGAGAGAAGAACTTGCTGCGGATGGCGGCGTGCGGGCAAACGGCCGTGCACTTGCCGCACTGGATGCAGAGGGCGGGATCCCATTCCGGGAGATCCAGGGCAAGGTTGCGCTTTTCGTACTGGGAAGTGCCGTTCGGGAACGTGCCGTCCACGGGCATCTGGCTGACGGGGATGCTGTCCCCTTCGCCGCACATCATCTTGCCGAGGACGTTCTGGACGTAGTCCGGAGCGTCTGCGGACATGACGGGCGGAATGGCATGGCCGGTGATGGTTTTGCCGGTGGTGTCCACCCGGTGCAGGTTTTCCAGCGTGGCGTCCACGGCGGCGATGTTCTTGTCCACCACTTCCTGCCCCTTCTTGGCGTAGGTCTTGGCGATGGCTTTCTTGATGTAGCCGATGGCTTCATCAGCGGGAATCACGCCGGCCAGCTTGAAGAAGCAGGTCTGCATGATCATGTTGATGCGGCCGCCCATGCCCGTTTTCCGGGCCACGGAGAAGGCGTCAATCGTGTAAAGCTTGAGGTTCTTGTCCAGAATCTGCTGCTGCATGCGGGCGGGCAGCGTGTCCCACAGCTTGTCCGCGGGGTGCGGGCTGTTCATCAGGAAGGTGGCGCCGTTGGCGGCGTTCTTCAGGAAGTCAAACAGGTTCAGCAGCGTGGGCTGGTGCAGCGCCAGGAAGTTCGCCTTGGTGATCAGGTACGTGGACTTGATCGGGCGCGGGCCGAAGCGCAGGTGGGAGATGGTGGAGGAACCGGCCTTCTTGGAGTCGTACACGAAGTAGCCCTGAACGTACAGGTCCGTGTGCTGGCCGATGATCTTGATGGCGTCCTTGTTGGCGCCCACGGTGCCGTCGGAACCGAGGCCGAAGAACATGGCGCGCGTCACGTCGTCCGCTTCCGTGGAGTAATCTTCATCATACGGAAGGCTGGTGCCCAGCACGTCGTCGTTGATGCCGATGGTGAAGTGGTTCTTGGGAGCGTCCTGTTCCAGGCTGTCATAGACGCCCTTGACCATGGCGGGAGTGAATTCCTTGGAGGAGAGGCCGTAGCGGCCGCCTACCACCTTGGGCATGCCGTTGGTGAAGGGGAGCGTGCCGGAGCCTTGGGCGTCAAAGAGGGCCTGGATGACGTCCTGGTGGAGCGGTTCGCCCTGGGAGCCGGGTTCCTTGGTGCGGTCCAGCACGGCGATCTTCCTGACCGTGGCGGGGAGCGCCTTGATCAGTTCCGCGGCGGGGAAGGGGCGGAACAGGCGCACCTTGAGCACGCCCACCTTGGCGTTTTCACGGGCAATCATGGCTTCCACCGTTTCTTCCACGGCTTCCGCGCCGGAACCCATCAGGATGATCACGCGTTCAGCGTCCGGGGCGCCGGAGTAGTCCACCAGATGGTAGGAACGGCCCGTGAGGTCCGCAAACCTGTCCATGGCCTTCTGCACGATGGCGGGGGTGGCTTCATAGAATTGGTTGACCGTTTCACGGCCCTGGAAGTAAACGTCCGGGTTCTGGGCGGTGCCGCGCAGCACGGGAGCGTCAGGCGTCAGGGCGCGTTCGCGGAAGGAGTCCGCCCATTCCTGCTTGATCATGCCGTTGAGCGTATCGTCCGTGATATCTGCAATCTTGCCGATTTCATGGGACGTGCGGAAGCCGTCAAAGAAGTTCATGAACGGAACGCGGGATTCCAGCGTGGCGGCGTGGGAAATGGCGGCAAAGTCCGCGGCTTCCTGCGTGGAGGAGCCGCACAGCATGGCCCAGCCGCAGGAGCGGGCGCTCATCACGTCGCTGTGGTCGCCGAAAATGGAGAGGCCCTGGTAGGCCAGGGAACGGGCGGCCACATGGAACACGGCCGGAGTCAGTTCCCCTGCGATCTTGAACATGTTCGGGATCATCAGCAGGAGGCCCTGGGATGCAGTGAAGGTAGTTGCCATGGCTCCGGTCTGGAGGGCGCCGTGAACGGTGCCTGCCGCGCCGCCTTCACTCTGCATTTCCACCACGGAGGGAACGGTGCCCCACAGGTTCTTCCGGTTGACAGCGGCCCAGCTTTCGGCTGATTCACCCATCGGAGAGGACGGTGTAATGGGGTAAATGGCAATGACTTCAGAAAAACGATAGGCTACGGAGGCTACGGCTTCGTTAGCGTCAATCGTGCTGTAAGTTACGGTTGTCTGATCACTCATAAGTCTGCACGGATAGTATATAATTGATAAATAAGGTGCGCCTTAACGGAGTTATTTATAACATGTCTGACGCCGAAGGTAAAAGCAATTATGCGTATGTGGGGTTTTGACGGCTATTTTTTAATAATAAGACCAGTTTCTTTTCAATTCCTTTGAATATCGTGCCTTGCGTGGTTCTCCCGTTCCTTTTTACAGAGGCTGCGGACGGGCATCCACCCCCGCGGGTGCGTCCCCCGGCGCCCGGACTCCGGAAAGGAGGGCAAAACGGTCCCCGGTTCCGGACAGGCCGCCAAAAATGCCCCCTGCCTGACAATGCACTAGCCAAAACGGAGGCAAGCCTTTAAAATCCCCGCACTATGTCCGAACAACAGCAGGCACATCCGAATACGACGGAATCCGAACTTATTGCCGTGCGCCGCGACAAGCTCGCCAAAATCCGCGAGCTGGGGATTGATCCCTACGGCGCAAGATTTGACGTGACCACCACCCCCGCCGGATTGAAAGCCGATTTCCAGGAAGACAAACAGGTAGCCGTGGCCGGCCGCCTGCTGGCTATTCGCGACATGGGCAAATCCCAGTTTTTCGTCATCGGGGACGTACGTGGCAAAATCCAGGGGTTCCTGCACAGGAATGAAGTGGATGAAACCACCTGGAAGCTGTGGAAGCTCCTGGACCGCGGGGACTGGATCGGCATTGAAGGAACCACCTTTCTGACCCGTACCGGAGAACCTACCGTGAAGGTCTCCGGCCTGACCATTCTTTCCAAGAGCCTCCGCCCCCTGCCGGACAAATGGCATGGCCTGGCGGACAAGGAGGTCACCTACCGCAAGCGCCATCTGGACCTCATTTCCAATGAGGAAAGCGCGTCCCTGTTCGTCACGCGCTCCCTCATGATTGCGGAAATCCGCCGCTTTCTCCAGGAACGCGGCTATCTGGAAGTGGAAACCCCCATGCTTCAGGACGTGGCCGGGGGCGCCGCCGCCAAGCCGTTTGAAACGTACCATAACGCGCTGGACATGCCGCTGACGCTGCGCATTGCTCCGGAACTCTTCCTCAAGCGACTGATGGTAGGCGGCTTCACCAAGATTTTTGAACTCAACCGCAGCTTCCGCAATGAAGGCATCGACCGCCGCCACAACCCGGAATTCACGATGCTGGAAGCCTACTGCGCCTGCGGCGATTTTGAAACCATGGCGAACATGGTGGAGGAACTCATCTGCCATCTGGCGGAAAAATTCTGCGGAGGCCTCCAGATTGACCACAAGGACGCGGAAGGCAACGTGCTTTACACGATCGACCTCAGCCGCCCCTGGAAGCGCGCCGACTACCAGGACCTGATCCGCAACGTGGCCGGGCAGGACTGGTTTGACATTTCTCCCGAGGCGCGCCGCGCCCGCTGTGAGGAGCTGGACGTGGAAATCAGCCCGGACATGAAGGATGTGGACGTTTCCCAGCAGGTTTATGAAAAGCTGGTGGAGGAAAAAACCATGAACCCTTGCTTCGTCACCCATGTGGCCAAGGACCTGGTTCCCCTCGCCAAGCTGAACAAAGAAAACCCGGACGTGGTGGACGTGTATGAACTGGTGATCAACGGGCAGGAAATCTCACCCGGCTATTCGGAACTGAACGATCCGGACGTGCAGAAGGAACGCCTGGAACACCAGGCCGCCGGGGAAACCCAGCGCGTGGACTACGACTTCATTGAAACGCTGGAATACGGCATGCCCTCCGCAGGCGGCATCGGCATCGGCATTGACCGCGTCATCATGATGCTGACGGGCGCCTCTTCCATCCGCGACGTCCTGCTCTTCCCGCAATTGAAACGGAAGGACAGTTAATTCAGCCCACCAGCCGCATGGCCGCCCCCCCCACCCCGGATACCCTGGACTGCGCTTCCGCCCAATGGATCGGCAAACGCCGTGAGCAGGAAGACGTGGCCAAACCCCTCCCCGCCGCCGGCGGGATGCTGGGCATCGTGTGCGACGGCATGGGGGGCCATCTCCGCGGAGACTGCGCCTCCTGCGTGGTGGCGCAGGAATTTGCCGCAGTATTTGCGGAAAGCGGCGTGGAGGATATTCCGGAGCGTCTGACGGAAGCGCTGCATGCCGCCAACCGGGCGCTGGCCGCCATCCAGAAGGAGCCGGAGGAATCCGGAACCACGCTGCTGGCCGTCTTCATCCGCGGCCACTCCCTGTGGTGGATCAGCGTGGGGGATTCCCCCCTTTACTTATGGAGCGGAGCGGACAGCTTCCGCATGGACCGCCTGAATGAAGACCACTCCATGAGGCCCATTGCGGATTGCCTCTACAGGAAGGGGGAAATGTCCCTCCAGGGCGCTCTGCGCCAGCGCTGCGTTCTGCGGTCCGCCGTCATGGGGGGGCCCATGGAACTGGTGGACATCAGCGCCATACCCCTGCTTCTGCATCCGGGGGATGCGGTGCTGGCCTGCTCGGACGGCTTGCAGGTCTGGAGCGAACTGCTGAGGGAGCCTTCTTTCCTGGCTCTCCAAAAGGCCAGGGACTGTTCCAGCCGGGAGCTGGTGGGAACCATCATGGAGCAGGTGAAGGACATGCTGGAACCGCAGCAGGACAATGCCTCCGTCTGGGCCGCCGTGATGCGGAAACCCTGCACGGACGGTAAATAAACCCGTTCCGGCAAAGGAAAAATAAGACCGGGGGCATGTTCCCCACGAGCACGGGGCGAGCCTGTGCCGTTTTTACTGCGTCGCTTTTTAAAAGAGGGCCTTTCCTCCGGACGGGGGCGGTGCAGGAAGCCTTCTGGAAATCCGGTGCCGGGGAAGGCCGTTGAACGTTCCGCTGTTCCGCGGGAGCAGGCCGCCGGAAAGAAGCGTCCCGGAGACGATTTCCCCATTGTCATTTGACGGGCGGGGGGGTAGAATACCCTCCGCACGACATGATTGCCTGGATAGTTCTCTATATTGCAGCCTCCTACCTGGTTGGAGCGGTTCCGTTCGGCTACCTTGCCGGCAGGATCAGGGGCCTTGATCTGAGGCGGGAGGGTTCCTGCAACATAGGCGCTACCAATGCATGGCGCGTGCTGGGCTGGAAGTGGGGCCTCTCCGTTTTTGCGCTGGATTTTTTAAAGGGGTTCGTGCCCGTGTTCGGCGCCCTGAACTGGCTGCCGTTCCTGACGGGGGATGCGGGCGGCTGGGACTTCAACGCCGTAGTCGTCCTCGTCTGTTTCGCCGTGGTGCTCGGCCATACCTATACCTGTTTCCTTGGGTTCAGGGGCGGAAAGGGCGTGGCGACGACTGCGGGCGTCTTGTTTGCCCTCAATCCGGTGGTGGCCTGCGTGGCCCTGGGTGCGTGGCTGGTATTCATGGGAATCTCCGGCATCGTGTCGCTGGCCAGCCTGGTGGCTGCCGTGGCGATGATCGCCGCCGGATGGTGGTTCTACCCGCTTTGCCAGGGCGGGGCCGTTTCTCCCCAGATACTTTACATTGCCTTTTTCACGGTGGTGGGAGCTCTGGTCATTCTCAAGCACCGTTCCAACATCGTGAGGCTTCTCAACGGAACGGAACACTCCTTCTACTCCAAAAAGTCCAAGTAAGATGATGAATCGGTTACATAAAATAGCAGTCATCGGCGCCGGTTCCTGGGGTACGGCCCTCTCCATGGTCCTGGCGACCCGGGAATGTGAAGTCGTCCTGTGGACGCCGGAAGAAGCGCAGGCCCGGCAGCTTGCTGAAACCAGGCGCAGCGCGGTCCTGTCGGAAACCGCCGCGCCCCTGGCCCCCAACATCCATCCCACTTGCGACCTGGACCAGGTGAAGGACGCGGAGCTCATCGTGGTGGTGGTGCCTTCCGTAGCCATGCGTTCCGTAGCGCAGCGGCTGCGTGACCTGCCGGTGAGGCCGGACGCCGTCATCGTCTCCTGCACCAAGGGCATTGAACAGGGCTCCCATAAAAGAATGACGGAAATCCTTCAGGAATATCTGCCCTCCAATCCCATAGGCGTGCTCTCCGGCCCCAACCATGCGGAAGACATCTGCCTGGGCCTCCCGTCCGCCTCCCTGATCGGGTTTGAGGATCCGAAATATGCGGACTGGGTGCAGCAGATATTCGCCTCCAAGACCTTCCGCGTTTATTCCGCTACGGACATCATCGGCATGCAGCTGGGGGGAACCATCAAGAACGTCTTTGCCATCGGGGCCGGACTGTGCGAGGGGCTGAACCTGGGAGATAACGCCCAGGCCGCCCTGCTGACCCGCGGCCTGGCGGAAATGACGCGCATCGGCGTAGCCAGCGGAGGCCGCAGGGAAACCTTCATGGGCCTTTCCGGCGTGGGCGATCTCATCGTCACCTGCTATTCCCGCCACTCCCGCAACCAGACGGTGGGGCGGAGGCTGGCGGAAGGAAAAAGCCTCCAGGAAATTCTGGACGCCCTGGGCATGGTGGCGGAAGGGGTGCCCAACACGCTCTCCGTCTATGAAATTGCGCGGAAGCTGGGAGTGAGGACGCCGCTGATTGACGCCGTCTATTCCGTTCTTTATGAATCCAAGCCGCCCATGGAAGCGCTTGTGGAGCTCATGACGCGGGACCCCCGTCCGGAATTAGATTGATTTTTTGTTTTTTTGAGTTGCTTTCCCTCGACAAATTATACTATATAAACAATCAGTATGAAACGTGCCATCATCTCAGCTCTTTTTGCCGCCGGCGCCATCGGTGTCGCCAGTGCGGACATTCAGGCTCCACCCGCTTCCGAATACACCCCCACCCGCAAGCTGGGCCGCGCCATCGCCAACATCATTTACTCCGTTGAAGAAATTCCCCTGGGAATCATCAACTGGACGAGCCGCGAAGGTGACTATGCCGGTTTTTCCGTGGGCATTGTTGATGGCACCACCACCATGCTTGAACGCATGGGCTACGGCATCTATGAACTTGTCACGTTCTGGGCTCCCACCTACAAGTGCACGTACAAGCCCCCCTATCAGGGACGTTGCGGCATGAGCGGCCTTAAGGAATACAATCCCAACGGCGGCCTGAGCGAATTCCCTGCGGAACTCAGCTTCCAGAGCTACTACAAGTACTCCCGCCAGCAGCGCGACTAAGGTCACTGTTAAAAATTTCAAAAGGGCTGTCTGTAATGAAGCAGACAGCCCTTTTTATATGGTGCGGTTGAGTGGTCTTGACAATAGCCGCCATTGACGGGAAAAAGGGAAAAACGTATTCTTCCGTACCGGAAAGACTTTCCCATCATGAATAAAACAGTTGCTTTCATCGGCCTGGGCGCTGCCGTCTGCATGACGGCCCCCGCATTTGCCCAGGACACCCATCTTTCCCTGACCAAGGAAAGCGTTGCCAGCATGCATGAAATTACGGCGGCGCTGGACAAGGTGACGGACGAGCCCGGAGCGGCGGACGCCGTGAAAACGGTCAAAAAGGTGCGTGAAAAGCTGGTGGACCTCGGAAAAAGGCAGCTTGAACTTCCCGGCGCCACGCCGCAGGAGCAGGCGCAGATTTCCGCCCAGATGACGGAAGTGCAGAAAATTTCCGGTGAATTGGTGAAATCCCTTGCGCGCTTGAAAAAGGAAGGTCTGCTCACGCCCGATTTGCAGAAGGCCCTGATGGATTTGCAGTCCGTGCAGACGGAACTGGCGCAGGCTTCCCGGGACAAGGCCGCGCAGGCGGAGCCGTTCCCGAAGGATGCGGAGGGCAACACGCATGAAACCCTGCTGGCAAAAACCGTGGATGAAGTCAAAAACCTGGATGAATCCCTGTCCAGGGTGAAGGATGAGGAAACCAGCAAGGCCGCTGTGGACCAGATAGGGCATTACCGGGCCGCCCTGCTGGACATCGCCAAGAAACAGGCCGCCCTGCCGCCCCTCACCCGCAACCAGCAGGCCAAGCTGACGGGAGTGCAGCAGCAGCTTGTGGAAATGATGCAGCCCATCGTCAAGCATGTGACGGCCATCATGCTCTCTCCGGATGCCTCCAAGAATTTGAAGGAGGCCCTCAATTCCCTTTCCGAACTGCCCAAGGAAGTTCAGAAAATCCGTGAAGAGGCGGCCAAGTGAACTTTTTGGGGGAATGCCCCTCTTTTGGACTGGTCAAAAATTATAATTGTTCTAAAGTGGCTGTCCTGAGGAATGCGACCGATTTTTAGTGAAACAGATCTCAATGAACGCCCCTTCCTGGTTTTCTGGGAAGTGACGCGCGCCTGCGCGCTGGCGTGCAAGCATTGCCGCGCCGTAGCCCAGCCGCGGCCCCATCCTGATGAACTGACCCATGAGGAAGCCCTGCGCCTGATTGACCAATTGGCGGAGCTGCGCCCTCCCATGCTGGTGCTGACGGGCGGGGACCCCGTCATGAGGCCGGACATTCTGGAATTGATCCGCGCGGCGGCCGGCAAGGGGCTGCATGTGGCATTGAGCCCCGCCGCTACCGCCCGGCTGCTGCATGCGGACTTCCATGCCTTGAAGGAGGCGGGGGTTCAAAGCATGTCCCTGAGCCTGGACGGGGCGCATGAGGCCACCCATGACGCCTTCCGCGGCGTTCCCCACACGTATGAGCGGACCCTGCGCGCGGCGGAAATGGCGAAGGAAGCGGGCATGCACCTGCAAATCAACACCACCATCACCAAAAGCACCCTGGGCGAGTTTGACGACTTTGTGGAGCTGATGAAGAAAATGGAACCGGGCATGTGGAGCGTGTTCCTGCTGGTGCCTACGGGCCGCGCCGCCATGGATGAAATGCCCACGGCGGAAGAAGTGGAGGCCGTCTGGGAAAAACTCAGCAAGGTAAGCCGGGAAGTCCCCTTCGGCGTCAAGACCACGGAAGGGCACCATTACCGCCGCGTGGCTTTTCAGGAAGCCCGCGCGCAGGGGAGCAAGCCCGCGCGCCGCGCCGTTCCCACCCGGGACGGCAAGGGCATCATGTTCATCTCCCATACCGGGGAAATCCAGCCTTCCGGATTCCTGCCCATTACGGCGGGAAACGTGCGGACGGATGATCCGGGAGAAATCTACCGCACGCACCCCCTTTTCCTCAAACTCCGGGATGACAATGCACTGGAAGGCAAATGCGGACGGTGCGAGTACCGCACCGTCTGCGGCGGCTCCCGTTCCCGCGCCTATGCCGTTTACGGAGACATGATGGCGGAAGACAACCTCTGCCCCTACCAGCCCAGGCTTTCACAACACCATGATTAACATTACCAGACTTTGGACAGGGGCGGAACAGCCCGCGGACCATTTGAGATACGGACAGGGCCACGGGCACGGCCGCTCCGCGGGAGGCGCCGTGGAATCCTGCGCTCCGGCTTCGTCCCGCGTCCGCAAGCCCATTGTGGTCTGGAACATCACGCGCACCTGCAACCTCAAGTGCGTGCATTGCTATGCGGACGCCTCCGCCCGGAAATTTGAAGGGGAGCTGGATTGGGACCAGTGCTGCGCGGTCATTGACGATCTGGCGGACTACAAGGTGAACGCCCTGCTGTTCTCCGGCGGGGAGCCGCTGGTGCACCCGCGCTTCATGGAGCTGCTGGAACGGGCCACTGGAAAAGGGCTGAAAGTGACCATTTCCACGAACGGCACCCGCATCACGCCGGAGGCCGCCGCGCGGTTCAAGGAACTGGGCGTGGCGTACGTGGGCATTTCCCTGGACGGCATCGGCGCCGTTCATGACAAGTTCCGCGGAGTGGAAGGCTCCTTTGAACAGGCGGTGCTCGGGTTCAAGCTCTGCAGTGAAGTGGGGCAGAAGACGGGCCTGCGCCTGACGCTGACCCGCAACAACGTGCAGTGCATGGACCAGATTCTGGACTTCATTGACGCCAATGACATCCAGCGCGTCTGCTTCTACCATCTGGTGCCCACGGGCCGCGGCGTGGAAGTGCAGACGTTGACGCAGGAGGAAGCGCGGAACGCCATGGATACGCTGATTGCCCGCGTGGAGGAATGGAAGGCGGAAGGCAAAAACCGTGAAGTGCTGACCGTCACCCAGCCAGCGGACGGCATTTACCTGCTGCTGCGCCAGCTCCGGGAAGGCTCCCCGCTGGCGAAGGAAACCCTGAACCTTCTTCAATGGAACGGCGGCGGGGCGAACAGCTCCGGCCGCGGCATCGCCAACATTGACACGCAGGGCGTGGTGCACCCGGACCAATTCTGGCAATCCGTCACGCTGGGCAATGTGAAGAACAACCTGTTTTCCGATCTGTGGGACGCCAAGGCGGGGGCCGCGGCGGAGATGCTGCCTGAGTTGCGCGGGTCCGACAATCCCCTGGAACGGCAGAAAAAAATTGAAGGCCGCTGCGGCCGCTGCGTGCACTTTGCCTTGTGCGGCGGCGGCTTCCGCACGCGCGCCGCGTTTGCCAACGGGCACTGGTACGGGTCCGATCCCGGCTGCTACCTGACGGAAGAGGAAATTTCCACCCCTCTGCCGGAAATCAGGTAAAATCCGCAGGCTGTTCCCTTCTCCGGAAGAAGCTCCAAATACGGTGGCATATTCCTCAGGCCGTCTTTGGGAACAAGAGCCTCCCGGCACTTGAACGCGGCTGATTGTAACCGCGAAGGCGGGGAGGCAGGGAGCGGCTGGAAATGCCTCCTTTCCCTGCTTTACAAGGGAGGCGGCATGGCATAGCATCCCTGCATCATGAGTCAGGAATTGAGACCGGAAACCCTGTGCGTGCAGGCGGGCTGGACCCCCAGAAAGGGTGAACCCCGCGTATTGCCCATTTACCAGAGCACCACGTTCAAGTATGAAACCAGCGAACAAATGGCCAAACTGTTCGATCTGGAGGAAGCCGGATTCTTCTATACGCGCCTCCAGAACCCTACCAATGAGGCGGTTGCCAGAAAAATCGCCGAACTGGAAGGCGGCGTGGCCGCCATTCTGACCTCTTCCGGACAGGCGGCCTCTTTCTTTGCCGTCTTCAACATCTGCGAGGCGGGGGACCACATCGTCAGCACCGCGTCCATTTACGGAGGCACGTACAACCTTTTTGCCGTCACGTTCCGGAAAATGGGCATTGAGGTCACCTTTGTGGACCAGGACGCCCCGGCGGAGGAAATCGCCAAAGCCTTCCGTCCCAATACGAAGGCCCTCTTTGCGGAAACCGTTTCCAACCCCACGCTCTGCGTGCTGGACATCCGCAAAATGGCGGACATCGCCCATGCGCACGGCGTCCCCCTGATCGTGGACAACACCTTCGCCACCCCCATCAACTGCCGCCCCTTTGAATGGGGGGCGGATATCGTCACCCACTCCACCACCAAGTACATGGACGGCCATGCCGCGGCGGGGGGCGGCGGGGGGGCGGGGGGTCCGGCCATGGGGCCGACAGGAACCAGCCAAACGAAAAGGGGGGGCCCCCGCCCCGCCGCTACCTCAATATCCTCGTGGTATGGATGCTGACCGGCCTTTGGCATGGCGCCGATTGGAACTTTGTCCTGTGGGGCCTGTTCTTCGCTGTGTTCCTCATCCTGGAAAAAGGTTTCCTCTTAAAGCCCCTGCAAAAG
>ERZ791729.490-NODE-490-length-19453-cov-4.792504_pt1 | contig 19453 bp, 34 predicted proteins | sample MGYA00510043_ERZ791729 | MGnify/ENA primary metagenome ERZ791729 (study PRJEB30046, sample SAMN00715149) | human gut metagenome | study: EMG produced TPA metagenomics assembly of the A metagenome-wide association study of gut microbiota in type 2... | reverse complement strand
TATATCTCTCGGTAGATGGCTGTGACCGACCCAAGGCCGAGTTGGGTGAGAGCGGGGAAGGGCGTTATGCCTTCACCTTCCGGGTACATAACCTGGGACAGCAAGCCTTATCCTACACCCCCAACTTTAACTCCGTGATGGAAGGGGTTGTGGAGGATCAGGGACACCGTTTCATCGATATGGTGACCCGCAGCCTGCAGGAGGGAACGGACTACACTGTGACCTATGAAGGCCTAAAACAAGGTAAGTTGACCGTCCCAGCGGGAGGCGAGGCAGTCTGCACCGTCACGCTCGCCCTGACAGAGAGTCGGAAGGAGCAGATTCTGAAAGACTTCCCCAATGGCAACTACGTAGAGGGCTATGTGAGCCTGACTCCGGAGGGGGAGGGGGTGACCCTGGGTTTGCCGTATCTGGGCTTCTATGCTGACTGGGAACAGGCTCCCCTGTTTGACGGCACACCCGACGGAGATTATTACATGTCTCCCACCCAGCTTCTGGGAGCCAGCACAGACTATTTTGGTGTGGACTACTTGGGTACGAGTTTTGATGGGACTTACGATAACGATAAACTGGCCTTTTCTGCGGATTACAACGGAGAGGGAAACCGGGCCTTGGCGCTCCTTTTGGGTCTGCGCCGAAATGCAGTGGATCTGAAGCTCTCCGTTCTGGACCCGGACGGCAGCGTCATGTGGGAATACGATTACGACAGGGCACCGAAGAATTTCTTCTCATCCAATTCCGGCGGCATCACCCTCCTGGCAGTTTGGGATGGCTGGAATGGATGCTTGGCGGATGGAACCTACGCGCCAGAGGGCCAGGGCTACATTTATCGGCTCACCGGCGGTGTGGGGCAGTCCCAGGTGACCCAGACTATGGACATTCCCTTCTTCCTGGATCACACCGCCCCCAAGGCTACCGATTTTACTCTGGTGGAAGAGGACGGGCGTTATATTCTGGAATTCCTGGTGCAAGACAATCATTATGTCAATTATATCCAGTTGGGGGATTCCACCAGCCAAGAGCGGCTGGCTCTGGTGGGGGACGGCTTCCAGAAAATCACGGAGCCGGGGCTCCAGACTAAGGTACGCATTGATATTACCAACTACGGGGACCTTTGTGCCAAAAAAGGGCTGAACCCTGCCCGGATCACCGTGTACACTACGGACTATGCGGGCAACATCAGTAAGAACTACGTGGAGATCGGCCCCCGAGCCATTACCCTGGAAAATCTTCATCTAGATGTGGGGGCAACGGCGCAGGTTGCTTATACCATCCACCCGGACAAGCTCCAGAGCATCCCCTTGACTTGGACCAGCGCAGATGAATCCATCGCGGTTGTGAACGAAGCGGGCCAGGTGACCGGCCTTCGGAACGGCTCTGTGACAGTGAGCGCCACAGCCGCCTCCGGCCTCACAGCCAGCTGCCGCATTACAGTAGGAACCGGCATCGCCAACGAGGAACTTCAGAATCACTACGGCGAGACGCCGTACCTCAATGACCGCTTCCAGGCGGGAGATTTTTGGTACAGCGGGTAAACGAGGACAAAAACGGTTGAACACTCAACCGAAAATTTGAAAGGGGTACATACCATGAAAAAGATCTACGAGAACATCATCAGCGAGGGCAAGAAGAACGGCAAGGCCGTGGAGACTATTAACGCAGAGCTGAAGGAGGCCGGTGCCAATTTCCACCTTGACCCGGATGGTAAGGTGGCGGGCTGGACGGATGCCGAGATGGCAGAGGGCTTTATCCCCGCGGAGAAGGAGCCCAAGGACGCCCAGCGCACCGTGGATATGCGGCGTCGGGAAGATCTGGCCGGCACGAAGCAGATCCAGTGCATTCCCGGCGGTAAGTTCGAGGTGGAGTACGACGAGCTGGGCTATGCCAAGAGCGCGGTGAGAGTCAATGGTTGATACGTTCGACTGCGCGAGAGCGCAGATCTACCACAACACCGGCAAGCTGACCCCGGCGCAGATCAAGGCCAAGACCGGCTGCACCCACATTATCAACGGCTATCTGTTCAACGGGAAATTTCAGCCGGTGGGCTGGACGGTGATCGACGGCAAGGTCATCAGCCGGGACAAATACCAGGACTGGGGCGTGTCCATTGGCAGTGACGGCAAGCCGCAGATGCTGACGGACCGTGGAGGATCCTTCCTCTCCGGCGTCCCGATCCTCAAGGGCGGGTCCAAGCTCTACCGGGGCCTGACCGCCGACGTGGCCCGGCCTGCCGCCCGGACGGCGGTGGGCTGGATGCCCAACGGCAAGGTATGCCTGTGGTGCGACAAGACCAGCCTGACCCGTGAGCAGCTCCAGAATAAGCTGCTGGGGCTGGGCGTGGTGGATGCCCTCATGCTGGACGGCGGCGGCTCCACCCAGGGCATTTTCCCCGGCGGGAAGGTGATCAGCAGCCGAAAGGTGCCCACGCTGCTGCTGTTTTGGGAGCGGTCGGCAAAGCCGGAAGATCAAGCCCTCGTATGGGGCAAGGCTCACGGCCTGCTGACGGACACCAACGCCGGGGAAACCGTGACACGGGCCGACATGGTTCAAGCGATGTATCAGATCTGGGGGGATAACCATGGTTGAGATCCACGCTTACAGCAAAGCCGCCTCCGGGGGTAAGCAGCTCTCCGCCCATTTTAAGGTGCGGGAGTTTGCGTGTGGAGACGGCAGTGACGCTGTTTTGGTGGCGCCCCGGCTGGTGATGGTGCTGGAAACCATCCGCTCCCATTTTTGCGCTCCGGTGGTCATCCACAGCGGGTACCGCACACCGCAGTACAATGCCAAGGTGGGCGGGGTGGCCCATAGTCAGCACTGCTATGGCATGGCTGCGGATATCTCCGTCAAGGGCCAGGTTCCGGCAGCGGTGGCAGCCTTCGCCCGAACGCTGATGCCCGATTGGGGCGGTGTGGGCATTTACGCCAAGAAGGGCTTTACCCACATCGACGTGCGGGAGAAACGCTCCGACTGGACGAGCTAAACATCTGAAAGGAGGGCCAGAAGATGGCAACATCCACGCGGGAACGCGCTCTGCAAGTCTGGAAAACCCATGGAAAAAACAAACCGAGAGATCCGGGCGCTGTTGTCATCCATGGCCCCGGCCCGGGCGGCGCAGGCCGTCCGGCTGATAGGATTGCCGCCTGACGAGGAAGCGGCGGTGCTGGCGGTGGACGTCCACGGCCAGAGCTGCCTACAGGCGGCGGCGCTGCTTCACGTCAGCGTGGACGGCCTCGCCAAGATCCGGCGGCGTGCCTACGCCAAGATCGCGGATGATATGCAGGGATGAGAAAAGCCGTGTCCGAATCGGACACGGCTTTTTTCGGGCAGTTTGAGGGCAGAATACAGGCAGTTTCCGGGCAGTTTGGCTGTCCGGATTTTTTGTACTATATAGGTGTAAAGGAGGCGCACACAATGTACGAGCGGCTTTTGGCCTGCGGGTATCCGGCGGAGTTGGCGCGAGATATTGTTGCGCAGACCGATCCGGCGGAGCTGGAACGCTGTGTGCGCATGATTGAGCTTTTATACGATGACCGGAGGGAATATGTATAACCATTTCAACCCCAACCCCTGCGGGAAAAATGTGGGGGACTGCACCGTGCGGGCAATCTCCAAGGCAACCGGGATGGAGTGGGGCGAGGTGTATTTACGGCTCTGCATCCAAGGGTATCTGGACGGCGATATGCCGTCGGCAAACGCTTGTTGGGGGCGGTATCTCCGCAGCATCGGATACCGGCGGTACATCGTGCCGGACACCTGCCCGGACTGCTACACGGTGGGTCAATTTGCGGAGGATCACCCCAAAGGCACCTATATTCTGGCGCTATCCGGCCATGTGGTCTGCGTTTGCGACGGCATGATCTGGGACAGTTGGGACAGCAGCAACGAGAATATCTTGTATTACTGGGTCAAGGAGGATGACTAAAATGGCTTACACACCTTACGGATGGCAAAATCCCTATTACGCACCGCCTATGCCGGATAACCTCATGCAGATGCGCCAGCAGCAGATGCAGCCCATGACACCCCAGATGCCGCAGGCCCCGCAAAACCCGGTGGCGCAGAGCGGCGTGCAGTGGGTCAGTGGGGAACAGGAGGCCCGAAACTGGATGATCGCGCCCAACGCCGCTGTGGCGTTGTGGGATAGCTCCGCGCCTACGGTGTACCTCAAAAAGGCAGATGCCAGCGGTAAACCCTCACTTACGATCTACGACCTCGTAGAACGCGCAGAAACGCCCCATACAGCGCCCACGACAGACCCGGTGAAGTTTGTCACCCGAGAAGAATTTGACGCGCTGGCGGCGGTCGTGGACGGCATGAAGGGCAAAAAGAAGGCGAAGGAGGCGGACGCGGATGGCTAACCCATTTTTCAACGCGCTTGGCGGCGGGAACACGCCGGTAGGCCGGTTTCAGCAGATGATGCAGCAGTTTAATCAATTCCGCTCCTCGTTTCAGGGGGACCCGAAGGCGGAAGTGGAGAAACTTCTGCAATCCGGCAAAATGTCTCAGAGCCAGTTGAACCAGCTGCAGGAAATGGCGAAACAGTTTCAAGGGCTTATAAAGTAATCAACATCGTGGCCACGATTTGATGAATAAAAAATCGAAAGGAGTTTTTCTATGTCTCTTTCCTCTGACGGCGCTCCCATGCTGACGATGCCTGTGGCTCCCGCAAATTCCGGCGGCAGCGGCGGCTTTGGCTGGGGCGGTGACGGTGCATGGTGGATCATTATCCTGTTTTTGTTTGTTTTTTGCGGCTGGGGCGGCAACGGCTGGGGCAACAACGGCGGCAATGGCGGCGGCGTGGTCGACGGCTATGTGCTGACCTCTGACTTTGCCAATGTTGAGCGCAAGATCGACAGTGTAAACGACGGCCTGTGCAACGGTTTTTACCAGCAGGCGCAGCTCATCAACAACACCAACATGGCAATGGCAAACGGCTTCGGACAGGCCGAGCTTTCCCGCGCCAACCAGCAGGCGGCACTCATGCAGCAGCTGACTGCCATGCAGATGCAGGCCGCCGAGTGCTGCTGCAACACCCAGCGCAGCATCGAGGGTGTGCGCTATGATATGGCGGCGCAGGCTTGCGACACCCGGAACACGGTGCAGAACGCCACCCGGGACATTATCGACAATGCCAACAGCAACAGCCGCGCGATCCTCGATTTCCTGACCCAGAGCAAGTTGCAGGATCTCCAGAGCGAGAATCAGGGCTTGAAGCTGGCCGCATCTCAGGCGGCACAGAACAGCTATCTGGTGTCTCAGCTCCGGCCCTCTCCCATTCCGGCCTACACGGTGCAGAACCCCTATTGCTGCAACCAGTTTGCCGGTTGCGGCTGCTGACAACTGCATAGCGTAGCTTTTTGCCGATAATGGCAAAATGATCGGCCCCGTGTCGATGCTAAACCAAAGCGGCGGGGCAATAGCCCTGCCGCTGATTTTATGAAAGGAGTTTTCTATGCCTGAATACACTGCGATTGCCACGCAGACTGTGGCGGCAAATCAGAACGTGCTTTTTACCGAGGCACCGATCCCCTGCACAAAGGGCCTTGTCACTCACCGGGTAGGCTCTGGCCTGTTTAATCTTCGGGGGAACTGTTCCCAGTGCCGCATCCGCTACAAGGTGGACTTTATCGGCAACATCGCCGTAAGCACCGGCGGAACCCCCGGCCCCATCTCCGTTGCCATTGCGGTTGACGGTGAGCCTCTGCCGTCCTCCGTTGCGACGGTGACGCCCACAGTGGCGGAGGCGTTTTTCAATGTGGCGGCATCCGAGTACGTTGACGTTACAAAGGGCTGCTGCGCGTCGCTGTCCATCCGCAACGTTAGTGGCGAGGACATTGACGTGAGAAACGCGAACCTTATCATTACCAGAGTTTGCTGAGAAAGGAGAACACAATGGGAATGAAATCTATGTACGAACTGCGTGATATGCTCTGCAAGGAGCTGGATGAACTGATCCGCAAGGGGGAGCTGGGTGCCGGTGATCTGGATATTGCCCACAAGCTGACGGACACCATCAAAAACATCGACAAGATCGAGGCGATGGACGAGCGGGGTTATTCCGAGCGCTATCTGGATGACGATCTGCGGGGCTACGGCCGTGGCAGTTCCTATGCCCGTCGGCACTATGTCCGCGGCCATTACAGCCGCACGGATGGCCGGGAGACTATGCGCCGCCAGCTCCGGGATATGCTGGACGATGCCGATGATGATACCATTCGCAGCGCGATCCAGCGCTGCATGGACGCCGTGGAGGGGTAAGGGGGTGCGGCCCCATGATCGATGAGCAGGAGTTGTCCTTGTGGATCAAGCGGCTGGAGGCGGAGCCGTCCAGTTGGAAAAACTATGAGCGGCTGTCGATCCTTTACGCCATCCGGTCCCAGCTCAACCTTACCGCTTCGGCGGAAAAATCCTTAACCAGGCGGGACGTGTTACTCCGCTGGAAAATGGATTTCACAAAAGCCGAAGCGGAAAAATGGGCAGCGGGGTTGGAAAACTCCGACGGTACTACTGGCCCACATTGGCCCATTGAGCAGACCAGCGCTTTGGCGGACAGCATGGGGATCTCTCCGGAGCAGGTGCCCCCGTGGTGCTGGTGGATCACCGTAAATATGATGTACGCCGACTACGGCGAGGTGGCACTGCATTACGGTATTAAGACCGTTGGATTTTTTGGCGAGATGGCGCAGGCGTTTTTGTTTGATAAAGACGGCCCCGGTTTCCGGGACAAACTGGCTGCCTACTATTTCGGTATCGTCCAAGCGGGGAAGTAGAGCCGACTGTGTTCAGCACTGTGTTTACGCATTGCTTTATAACCGCTTCTATCTGGCTCTAACAGTTAGTTTAAAACGGCGAAAAACCGTTGAAATTGCGAGCATTGCAAGCAATTCCAACGGTTTTTCATTTGGCGCGGAAGGAGGGATTTGAACCCTATTCTTTCCGGCTGTTTTCAACGGTCTGCGGTTTTCTGTGTTCAAAAGTGTGTTCAAGCGAAAAATATGTGTTCAAAAGCCCTTTTCCATCTTTTCTGCGGCGGCCTTGAGCTGGCCGTCCCGGACGTGGGTGTAGATGTCCATGGTGGTGGACAGCTGGGCGTGGCCAAGAAGCACCTGCGCCGTTTTGGGGTCCACTCCGCTTTCCAGCAGGGCGGTGGCGTAGCCGTGTCGGATCTGGTGCGGCGTGACGGTGACGCCGCTGGCGTCCCGGTACGCATCATACAGCGCGGTGAAATGATCGTTTGTCAGGAGGCCGCCGTCCGGCTCCGCGAACAGGTAGCCTTTCCCCAGCTTTTTGGGGAGCAGCTTGGCCAGCGCTGGAAGCAGCGGAACGTCCCGGCATCCGGCGTCTGACTTCGGCTGCTTGATGTGGGGCGAGTTTCCTACATGATACACGGATTTTTTGATGTGCACAAGATTTTTCTTTCGGTCGATGTCGGCGCCGGTGAGGGCCAGCGCTTCGCCCCGGCGGCAGCCGGTGTAATAGACGAGGAAGGCGAACAGGCCGAATGGGAGGCCTGCGCCTTTTTTTATGAGGTCGATCTGCTCCGGAGCCGGTGCGTCCCGGTGGGTCTGCGTCAGGTTTCGGGGCGGCTTCACGGCGCTGGCCGGGTTGTAGCTTATAACGCCGTCCACTTCGGCCTTTCGGAAAATTTGGCGGATGATCTGCAACTGGGTCACCACGGTCTTCCGGGCGCGGGTGGCGGAGAAGTCCTTGATATACTGGTCGATCTCCTTCGCGGTGATCTCGCCGGGGGCCCGTCCGGAAAATTCCTTCTTGGCCCGAGCCAGTGCGGGGCGGTAGCTTTTTTGGGTGTTGTGCTCCAAGGTCGGCTCGATCTCCGCCCACCATGCGTCTGCGATTTTCTCAAATGTGGCTGCCTTTTCCGTTTCGATGCGGTCAGCTTCCCGGTCAAAGGCCTTGACCTTCTCCCAGACCTCCTTGTCGGTCTTTCCCCGGAAGGCCTTACGCTTGCCGTTGATCCGGAGGATGGTCTCGTGGAGGCCGTCAGGCCGGACGTAGTATTTTGGGTATCGTGCCATGGGTCACCCTCGCCAAAAGCCGATCAGGACGCAGTGGAAGTCCAGATACAGCGCGTACATGGCAACCAGACACAGGAGCACCAGCAGAGCGGCAATGATCCGGTTCCGGGTGCGGACGCCATCCATCATGATCTTCATGGTTTTGCCGTTGTCAACCAAATGCTTTTCCAGCTCCTTCTTGTGTGCCTTTAGAGTATCATTTTTGGCGTTGAGCAGTTCCTCCGACATGGTGAGCCGGTCGGTGATTTCAAAATACTCATCGAGGGACACGCCCAGAAATTTGCAGATGGGCGCCGCGGTCAAAACGGACGGTGCTTTGGAGGCAGCCGAGAAAAAATTGCGGACGGTTTGGAGCGGGATGTTGGTGGCGTCCGATATTTCCTGATAGGTCACGCCCAGCGCCTGTGCTTTTGCTTTACAAGTCTCTTGTAATGTCATGTAATCACTCCAAAAACAGAAAGTTATATTGTAAAATACACATGAAAAGTGTCGAATATTGTCGAAATTAAAATCTGGGCCTTGTGAATACAAGGCCGTATCTGGTACGGTTTCTATGCGGACAGGCAGACGCCCCCTCTGCCGGAAACGCAAAGTGCCCCGCCGCTTGTTGCAGAGGCGACGGGGCACTTACTTATTTATCTTCTTCTGACGTCTCAGCAACAGGACGTTCCGAATTTTTGAGTTTTCTGCGGATGCACACGCCCCATCCGATCAGGACGGCTCCCACGAGGCACGTCAACCATGCCGTTTCCGGATCTTTGACGCCATAGGCCGCGCCGCTTATGAGAAACAGCACGCCCCAGACGATCTTTGCCCGGAACCGGGGGCGGCGCTGGGGAGCGCTGTTTTTTGCGCCGCTGCCGATTTTGTGCTCCGTCACATGGGACAGGCCACCGGGCAGCGTGACGGTCTCCCGGACGGTGCCCTTGGCGGTTTTGGTGACGCGGTAGCGTTTGCTTCCGACGCTGTACCCTATGCCGGATTTGCTAAAGTTCAGGCGGAACGGGCCTGCTTTAACGCTTTTGCGATATCTCCAGCCCATAAGTCAGTGGACGCACTTGTCGCAGGGCGTCAGGCCCATGCCGGTGGCGGTGCTGTAAGGCACTTCCCAGTAGGTGCCGCCGTTGCAGTGAGGATCGTTGTGGTATTTGCTGCCGGTGCGGGTGATGTAGGTGGGCTTGGAGGCTTCCGGGTGCGTCAGCACCACGGTAGCGGTGGAGCCGTCCCACGCCACCTGAAGGCCCAGAGACTCCGCCAGAGCGCGGGCGGGGATATAGTTCGTTCCGGCGAACATGAAGGGCTCCACAGTGTTGCCCTTGGCGTCCCGCAGATCCAGCACCTGACCGTCCAGAGATACCTTGATATCACGATACTCAATTTCCTGTTGTACCTTGCCGCTGGTGGCGCCTGCTGTACTGACCAGACACATGACCAGCAGTGTCGCCAGAACTCCGGCTAAAAATCCCCTTTTCATTCGCTCCACATCCAATCTGTTAAAATTAGGCCCGAGGCTTGGGCCTTGAATATATGTTTGGGAGGCATCACCATGAGCAACCAGATCACCCGCACGGTGTCCGATTCGGACCGCGACTACATGACCCTGGCGCTCTATCGCCAGTTGACGCCGGAGGAGCGTGAGCAAGTCAACGCTTACCTCGCGCAGCTATTAGCATCTCGATATACTCCCGCGCCTTCTCCCGCTCCTCGCGGGTAAGCAGGTCCCAGCACTCCGGACGCTCGTCCCCTTCGGGGGACGGGCGTTCCTTTTTGCCTAAGAGTTCCTCTTTTGTTATTTTGAAATAATCAGCCAATTTTTGCAAAATGGCATCAGTTGGGGCGTGGCCGTTTTTCCACCGAGTATTAGCTGATTTGCCTATTCCGAGTTCAAGCAAAACAGCAGACGGTGTTTTCCCAACGGAATTACATGCCCTTATGAAATTATCATAAAACACAAAAACACCGCCCTGCACTTTGTGTAAAGTACCGAAAGTAACAAAATAGTCCCGAAAGTGTTGACAGTACCGAAAGTACCGAGTATATTATAGCCATAGAGGACATAGCCCCAAGGACAATATACCACACCGGGGCCAGAACATCAAGAGAGGAGGCACAAGGAATGAAAGGGACTTACGTCCTTGGCTATATCTGCGGAATTATCGCAGCACTGCTTGTCTTATCAAGGCTGCAGCTACTGTAGCAAGGACGCCGGAAAGAAAGCCCACTACGAAATTGGCAAGGTGCCAAAACATCAAGAGAGGAGGCGCCGCATGAACTTTCTTTGGAAAACTTGGATCAGCCTGCTGCCAATGCTGCTTGCCATTACATCCGCTATTCTCGCAATGCTGAAATGAGGACGGAGACGACGCTGACGATCAGCGCCAAAATCGCAATGATATTTGCGGCCAGCCAGCTTTTAAGCGCTTTTTTCTTGGCTTCTTTTTTTGGCGCCGACAAATTTCTTTGCTGCTCTCCAATATTTCACGGTGGATCGTTGGCCCGTTCATCCGTGCTCCTTCCGATGGCTCCGCGGGTCGTCCGTGCGGCCAAGAAGGTAGTCCACGGAGCAGTCCAGATAATCAGCGATCTTGGCGAGGCTGTCTGCGGCAATCATCCGATCATGTCTCATATTGGACATTGTATTGGAGCCCAATTCTAAGTCTGTCAGCATGGTTTTGATTGTCACACCTTGCGTCTTAGCCATGGCTTTAACGCAATCCGCTATATTTGGGGATTTGTACAAGCCTATATGGTTCATTTTTGTACGAACCTCCAAAATCATTAAAAATAGCGAAAACTACTTTACAAACGCTAAATTGAGTGATAATTTATATCCACAGAGGACATAGCCCCAAGGACAATATATCACACCGGGGCAACGCCGTCAAGGCGGGAAAGGAGCAATCATGATCGTTAACAGAGTCAAGGAGCTGCGGACGGCTGCCGGGATGACCCAGAAGGCGCTGGCTGACCAGCTGGGCGTCACCGTGCCCACGGTGAGCAAGTGGGAACTGGGCCAGCGGACTCCGGAGCTGGAGAGAGTTTTCCGCATGACGCTGATCTTCGGCGTCCCTATTGAGGAGATCGTCCAGCGGACGGAGAGCGCGTGAGAAGGGAGGAGCGGACATGGCACGAGAGCGTGAGAGCTTCCGGGATCAGCTGCAATCCTTACAGGCAAAATTCCCGGAGCAGGAGGTCTTGAGCAAGGACCAGGCCTGCAAGCTGCTGGGGCTGGACTGGGACGCACTGGTCCACAATGACGGCTTCCCAGCCAAGAAGGTGGGGAAGCGCTACATCATCCCCATTGTACCATTGGCACGGTGGATGGTTACATGGTAGCGCGGAAAGGAGGAAAAGACAATGGATAAGAGATGCCCTAATCTGTACCAAAGGGCAAGGCTGAGTACCGGAATGAGCCAAGAACGTGCAGCGGAGCTGCTTGGACTGTCGCCGGAAAGTCTGAAACAGTACGAGGGCGGCAAGACGGTGCCCAAGGACGAGACGGTGGCGCGGATGGTGGAGGTGTACAGCTGCCCATGGCTGGCATTGGAGCACGCGCAGGCCACGGACCGGCTGGGCGTGCTGCCGGAGGTGAACGTGCAGAGCCTCCCAACGGCGGCAATCACACTAATCAACCGAGTGCTGGACTTTGCGGAGCGACACCGGGACCGGCAGCTGCTTCGCATCGCGGAGGACGGCATCATCGACGAGAAAGAGCGACCGGACTTCGACGCCATATGCCGGGACCTGGACGGCATCGTGGGCGCGGCGCTTCAGGTGAAGTACCCGTCGGACGCGCCGCCGAAGACAAAAAAAGAACGCCCCGAGGCGGCAACCTCAGAGCGTTCAGGGGAAAAAGTGTGTGGTATTGGATCAACCACTGGATGTATCAATTATAGCACAAGATCCACGCCGCATGCAAGACCTAATTTTGCCGGGAAGGGGGTATCCCTGTGACCGGTTGGGCAATGTTTTTCATGGTCGTCGGCGTGGCGACGGTGGCGGCGATCCCGCTGCGGATCGTGGATCGGATGGAAAGATAAGGGGGCAATATGGCAAGGTATGACTGCGGCTATGGGGCATGGATCCCCGGCCCGGTTTTGGACGATCCGGGGCTTCGGCCCCGGTCGCTGATCCTATACGCACGGATCGCGCGGCGGGCCAACCGGGTGGGATTCTGCTACGCAACCAACGCAACGCTGATCGAGGACATGACTGCCGTGGACGAGGACGGCTCCGTGCGGGTGCTGTCTGAGCGGACGGTCCAGTCTATGCTGGCGGAGCTGCAAGAGCGGGGGCACATCCACACGGATAACGGCCCCCTTCCTCCGGATAAAAGCGGCACGGTGCGGACCGGTCGGCGGATCTACATCGGGCGCTCTCTGGCATCGGTCCCGGACGATGCGCAGGGGGGTGAAGAAAATTTCACCCCTGAAAAAATCTGCACCCCAGGGGTGAAGAAAATTTCACCCCCCTTTAAATGTATAAAAGATAATAATAAAAATACCCCTATAGCCCCCTGCGCAGATGCGCACTTCGATTTGTTCTGGTCGGCGTATCCCCGCCATGTGGACAAGCAGCGGGCGCGGAAGGCCTGGGCGAAGCTGAAGCCGGACGGGCCGCTGGTGGAGGTCATCCTCCGGGCGGTGAAGGCTCAGTCAGCCTGTGAGCAGTGGACCCGGGACGGCGGGGCGTACATCCCCTATCCCGCCACATGGCTCAACGGCCGCCGGTGGGAGGACGAGCTGCCGGGGCGGTCCGAATCGGACCGGGGCGGTGAGAGCCGGGAGGTCTGCGGATGGGAAACGTGAGAACGGACGAAAAGCTGGATCACCTGCTGGACGCGGAGCGGGCGGTGATCGGGGCCATGCTGGTAGACCCGGATGTGGTGCGGCCCCTGCTGTCCCGGGTGCGGGACGCTGATTTTTACAATCCCGCCAACCGGCTGATTTTCCAAACGGCCCGGGCGCTGTTCCGGGCGGGGGTCACGCCGGACGCGGTGACCATCCGGGACAAGATCGGCCCGGACTACTCCCGGTACATGGCGGAGCTGGTGGAGATCACGCCCACCGCTGCCAACTGGGAGGCTTACGCGGAGGCCATGCGGTCTCAGGCCACCGTCCGCCGGATCCACGAGTTTGCCGACGCTCTGAGCGAGGCTCAGACGGTGGAGGACTGCCGGCCGGTGTGCGCCAAGCTGTCCCGGGAGCTGAGCGAGGGGACCAGCGTGGAGGCGTGGACCATGGCGCAGATGACCGAGGACTTCTGTCAGGCGCAGGACCCGGACGCCCCGGCCCCGGTGTACATCGACTACGGTCTGGACTTTCTCAAGGGCCGTACCTACACCAAGCCGGGAGACGTGGTCATCATCGGCGGATATCCTTCGGATGGCAAGACAGCGCTGGCTTTGCAGATGGCCTACCGGATGGCCCAAGATCACCGGGTCGGTTTTTTCAGCCTGGAGACGGACAAGGCCAAGATCCGGGACCGGCTCATGGCTGCCGTGGTGCAGATCGACTTTGACCGGATCAAAACCCGCACTCTGACCGAGGATGACTGGCGGGCCTTCGCCGAGAAATCCGCCGACATGGCAGGCCGGGGCCTGACGGTGGTGGAAGCCTCCGGCATGACGGCCACCACCATCCAGAGCGTCAGCCAGGCGTATGGCTTTGACGTGATCTTTCTGGACTATATTCAGCTGGTCACCCCGGAGATCGACCAGCGGGCGCCCCGCAGTGAGCAGATGGCGGCGGTGTCCCGACAGCTGCACACCTTCGCCCAGAAATCCGGGACGCTGGTGGTCGAGCTGGCCCAGCTGAGCCGGCCGGACAAGGCCGCCGGATGGCGGGCTCCGGTGATGAGCGACCTGAAGGAGTCCGGCCAGTTTGAGCAGGACGCGGACATGATCTTCATGGTCTACCGTCCGGACCCCAAGGCCAAGGACGGCCCGGAGCTGGACCAGAACAAGCACCGGGTTTTGAAGATCGCAAAGAACAAGGAAGGCCCCCGTGGGGCCTGGTACATGGTATTTGACGGGCCGAAGCAGACGTTTTCGCTTCTGGTCAATCCGGACGGCCGCTCCGTTATGCGGCAATTCTCTGCCGCCGGGAAGGCGGCCAAGCAGCGGCCCCGGCAGGTGAGCTTCTGGGGCGACGGGTCCGACTGGACCGAGACCACGGCGGACACCGAGACGCCGTGGGATGACGAGAACAAGGGGGAGAAAGCATGAAAATCGGAGATATCTTGAGCATCGAGCCGACATTGGAGGCGACCAGCGGGCTGGGCACTGTAGGGCCGATCCCGGCGCGGGTGATCTACATCCACCCGGCGGGGCGGTATTGCACGGTGGAGTTCTGCAGTTCCATCACCGGAGAGCGGTGGCGGGAGGCCTTCTGGCCTGAGCTGGCGCCGCTTTTCAAGGCCGCAGGCGCTGCGGTCTGAGGATCAAACCAAGGGGGAAAGGTGAATATGAAAACAATCGCGGTATTGAATTTCAAGGGCGGGGTCGGCAAAACCGTCACCACCGCCACGCTGGCGTATCTGCTGGCGAAGCAGGGCAAGCGGATCCTACTGATCGATGGGGACAGCCAAGGCAACCTGAGCATGTCCTTCGGCATCGACGCGGAGGAGGGCGCGGACACGCTGGCCCTCCTGACCGAGGGCGCCGGGTACTATCCGGAGTTTGTGACGCCCACCATTTTTGACGGGATCGACCTGATCCCCTCCGACATCAACCTGCTGGTAGCAGACCGGCACATGGCCCAGAGCGGCGTAGGCCGGATGCAGCGGGCCATCGCAGATCTGCGGGACGCCATCGAGGAGGATGCGGACCAGGACAACGCCTACGATCTCATCCTGATCGACTGTCCGCCGGCCCTGTCGGCGGCCTGCACGGCGGCGCTGGCCGCTGCGGATGAGGTCATCATCCCCATCCGGCTGGATTACTACTCCACCGGCGGCATGGCCAATCTGGCGGAGCAGCTCCAGCACATGCGGGCCATCAACCCCCGGCTGTCGGTGCTGGGCGTGCTGGTGACGCAGTTCACCCACATGGCGGACGAGAAGGAGGCCCTCGCGGCCATCCGGGGCGGGGCGCTTCCGGTGTTTGAGACGGTGATCCGGTTCTCCAAGGCTGTGCCCAGCGCCACCTTCCAAAAGGTGCCGCTGCCGGTGGCCCGTCCCTACTGCGCGGCCAGCAAGGACTACGCCGAGCTGGTGAAAGAGATCTCCAGGAGGTGCTGAGGATGGAAAAGCGGAAATTTAACGTGATGGACGTGCTGGGTGAGCAGCTGGCCGGCGTGGCGGAGCTGAACACCACCGGCCCGGAGCAGATCGAGTACATCGACATCAGCCTGCTGGACGGCGACGAGCGAAATTTCTACCAGCTGACGGACATTGACGAGCTGGCGGACAACATCCAGATGTGCGGCTTGCAGCAGCCTATCCGGGTGCGGGCCGGTGAGGGCGGACGGTTCACGATCGTCAGCGGCCACCGGCGCCGGGCTGCCTTGGCTCAGCTTGTGGAAAAAGGACTGGATCAGTTCCGCCGGGTGCCCTGCATCCGGGAGACGGACGATGTCTCCCCGGCGCTTCAGGAGCTTCGGTTGATCTTTGCCAACAGCTCCACCCGCAAGCTCACCAGCGCGGAGATCGGCGAGCAGGCGGAGCGTGTGGAGGCGCTTCTGTATCAGCTCAAGGAGGACGGTTTTGAGTTTCCGGAGGGCCGGATGCGGGACGTGGTGGCTGCCGCCTGCAACACCCACGGCTCCAAGCTGGCCCGGATTAAGGTGATCCGGGAGCGGCTATTGAGCAACTTCCGCACGGAGTGGGAGCGTGGGTCCATCCCGGAGCAGGCCGCCTATGCGCTGGCTCAGTTTCCGGCGGATATGCAGGAGCGGATTTCCGGAGCATTTATTCGGCTGCCCAACGGCCCCAAGTTGGAGCGGCTGCTGAAGCTCTACAAGGAGGACGGTTACCGCTGGGATCCTTGCCTGACCTGTCCGGACGGAAAGGCGTGCAGGCGGGGAGACGTTTTCCTCCGGCATGACGCGGATGCCCTCGCTTATGAGACCTGCGGCGGTAAGACGTGCTGTCTGGATTGCCCCAATGCTACGGCGGAGTGTTACGCCTGCGACAATGCCTGCTCCAAGGCAAAGGCTAAGCGCAAAGAGAAACTGGACGCAAATAAGGCGGACGCGAAAAAGGCTGCTGAAAAACATCAGCGGAAACTTGAGCGGGAACTCCAGGTCAGCGCGGCCCGTCTGGCCAGAGCGGCGGACGCTGCCGAACTGCCGGACACTGCGACTGCCATCTGGTCCAAATACGGCGGTGGCTACACGGTGGGCAAACTGCGGAAGTTTGCCTCCGGGGATTTTCAGGGCGAACACGTTTGGGTCAACGAGCTGGAGCCGGAGAATATCTACAACGTCGACAAGACGGCTAAGGCACTGCACTGCTCCGCCGACTACATCGTGGGCCTGACGGATGAGTTGACCCCGCCAACGCTGCCGGAGGGCCAGCTGATGATCGCCGGATGGATGCCCGGCAGCACTACTCCGGCGGAGCCGGGCGAGTTCGCGGCCTATGTGGACCTAAGCAACGGAAAACTTGTGAAACGGTTTTTTGACTGGGATGGCCAACACTGGATGATGCCGGGCGGCATCGAGGCACAGGCTCCCGTGGTCTGGTGGATGCGGCTGCCGCCTGTCCCAGCGGCAGGGAAAGGAGCGGACACATGACCCGATACACAGGGCGCGGGAAGCGCAGAAGCCGGGTCCTCCCGGTGCTGACTCTGGCGGCCGCCGTGGCTGCCGTGATCCTTCTGACGGTAGCGGCCAAGGGCGTGGCCCTATGACCGCGCCGCCGTGTCTGGCCTGCCCGGATCGCCGGATCGGATGTCACGATCCGGCGGTCTGCCCCCGGTGGGCGGCCTATGAGGCGATCCATAGGGCAGAGCTGGCAGCCATGCCGTCCCGTAAGGAGTGGGTGGACATGGTGTAATACATTCATGACCGGCGGCGACGCTATATGCCGGGCCGCTGGAAAAAAGGAGACAAATCATGCTGAATCATATCGTACTGATGGGCCGTCTGACCCGTGACCCGGAGCTACGGCACACCGGCAGCGGGCTGGCCGTGGCGTCCTTCTCTCTGGCCGTTGACCGGGACTACAAGGGCCAGTCCGGCGAGAAGGAGACGGACTTCGTGGACATCGTGGCGTGGCGCTCCACGGCGGACTTCGTAAACAAGTTTTTCACCAAGGGCCGCATGGCCGTGGTGGAGGGCCGCTTGCAGCTCCGGGACTGGAGGGACAAGGACGGGAACAACCGGCGCTCCGCCGAGGTGGTGGCGGAGCATGTGTATTTCGGAGACAGCAAGCGGTCCGAATCGGACACAGCGTCCGCACCGCCTGCGTCAGGGGACTTCCGGGAGATCCCGGAGGATGAGGAAGGAGAACTGCCGTTTTGAGAGATCAAGAACTCGTAAATGCCATCCGCCGGCTGAAGGTGGAGACCGGGAGCCTCGCCTGCATGGGCTGCGGGCATGAGCACAACTGCGGCGTGTCCGGGTGCGCGGTCATGCGGGAGGCCGCCGACCGGATCGCCAACCAGAGCACCCACATCGCGGCGCTCCAGTAGGAAATTGAGAAGCTGCGGGGGCAGAACGAGCAACTGCGGAAAGCGGTTGCGCGGGTGATCAAGGAGAGCGCGGAGCTGCTTGAACGGCGCTGGATCCCGGAGGTGAAATTATGAAAAAGTGCACTGGTGAAAACTGCCCCATGCAGATGGGCTATGACTTTGAAAACTGCGCCGCAATCGAAAAGTGCCCGTATCGCACGTGGCCCGTTACCATCGCCGATCGGATCCGGAGCATGACGGACAATGAATTGATCGGCCTCTTTTCCAAATTTCGGAGCGATGCAGAAATGAAACACATTGCTGGCATTTCAACTATGCCCGGAACCTGGAAGGAAATCAAAAAATGGCTTGAGACACCATGGGAGGGCAAGCCGTGAGCGAGGCTCAGAATGGAGGAAATGTGATGAAACGATTGACACAACGACTTAGGACCGGAGAGGTCCTTATGGCATCAGAGTACGAGGAGAAATACACGGAGCAAGAGTGGATTAGCGTGCTGCAAGACCGCCTCGCCGCCTACGAGGACACGGGGCGGACGCCGGAAGAAGTAACCGCGTTGGGAAACCTGTTTGATTATGTGCTGGAAGAATCGAAAACGCTGACGGGGCAGCTTGCATTGCTCAATCGCATCCGCGATCTGGCCGAGGCCGACAGAGCCGGTCGGCTGGTGGTACCGCCGTGCAAGGCGGGAGATACGCTGTATGAGGTTACAAGTCGAAAAACCATAAGAGAATACCGAGTAAAGGCAATTCGCGTGGAATTGTTTTGTACATTCATTGAATGGGATATCGTAGCCGGGTTTGTTGATTTCGGCGTACCGGTTGATGAAATCGGCAAGTCCGTATTTCTCACCCGCGAGGCGGCGGAGAAAGCATTGGAGGCGATGAAGGATGAATAAGGCTGTTATGCTGAGCATCCGCCCGCAGTGGTGCGAGAAGATCGTCAATGGTGAGAAAACCATCGAGGTACGAAAAACGCGCCCGAAGTTGCAAACACCGTTTAAGTGCTATATCTATTGCACTATGGATCACCCTTACATTTCTGTATCCTGCGGGGAACTGGACAAGCTCAACTATCGCACAAATACCGTTGGTCGGTGTAATGGCAAGGTCATTGGCGAGTTCACCTGTGACCGCATTTATGAGTTGGAAACAAAATCACACGGCGGCAGTTACTATGTCAAAGGAGAGGGTCAGTCGACAACAAACGAGGTGGCGCGTCAGTCGTGTCTTACTCTCAAAGATATGCGCAAATATCTGAAAGCGGCAAAGGGCCACGGCTGGCATATCTCCGACCTGCTGATCTATGACCAGCCGCGGGAGCTGAGCAAGTTCACAGGGTTGCGAACATTCAAGGGCGGCTTTGAGCTGCGAAAGATCGACCGCCCGCCCCAGAGCTGGTGCTATGTGGAGGAGGGCTGACAATGGCTGAATACATTGAGCGCACAGAAGAACTCGTGCTTGCCATGAATGCCGGTGCGAGGGTAATCGAGAACACAAGGCGCTATCACGGCACTGTTTACAGCAAAGATGTGTTCTCGGAGACACCACAGAAAATCCCGTACTTGCTGGCTGCCAAAGTGCTGCGGGGTGTTGAAGAGGCACCTGCCGCCGACGTGGCCCCAATCGAAGCGCTGGAGCGCCTGCGGGACGAGCTGTGCGCGCAGGACCTAATCACCATGGAGGGGCTGAGAAAGTTGAACACGCTGATTTGGAAGTACACAACGGTGCATGACGGAGGATGAACACATGGATGTTGCCGGAAGAAAAGTTGTCAAAACGAG
>ERZ791729.461-NODE-461-length-20402-cov-4.944808_pt1 | contig 20402 bp, 10 predicted proteins | sample MGYA00510043_ERZ791729 | MGnify/ENA primary metagenome ERZ791729 (study PRJEB30046, sample SAMN00715149) | human gut metagenome | study: EMG produced TPA metagenomics assembly of the A metagenome-wide association study of gut microbiota in type 2... | reverse complement strand
CGGCCTCCGCACCTTCTCCCAAACCCCAGGCGCCGCGGGAAAAACCCGCCGCAGCCGTTCAGGAACCCGCCCGGGAGAAAGATGAAGATAATTCCTACTATACGGACCCCCTGATTGACGCCGCCATGGAGATCTTCCGCGCCCGCATCATTTCCCAATAAACAACATCAACCCATACTTCCAAATACGACAGCCATGAACATGATGAAAATGATGAAGCAGGTCCAGCAAATGCAGGCCGGACTTGCCGCGGCCCAGGAAAAGCTGGCCTCCCAGACCGTTGCCACGGAAGGCGCGGGCGGCAAGCTGAAAGTCACCGCCACCTGTGACGGAAACCTCACGGAGCTGGTGATTGATCCCTCCATCATCGACCCGTCCGATTCAGAATTCCTCCAGGACCTGCTCCTGCAAACCATCAATGCCGCCATAGCCAAGGGCAAGGAAACCGCGGCGGCGGAAATGAAAAAACTGACGGGCGGCATGGGCCTCCCTCCCGGCATGGGCCTTTAACCTACCACCACCGTGCATCGGCTCAGAAGACGCAAACATCTGGCGGAACCACTGCCAGCGTTATCCGGGGTCAACCACCTGGGAATAGCGCTGGGCGGCGTCTCTCTGTGCCTGTGGGTCATCGTCGTCACCATCTTCTGGACCGGTTCGGACACAATGGCCTTCATGACGTCACTGCCCACTTGGGCATGCTGCCTCATCTTCTCCTTCCCGGCGCTTATTGCATGGCTGGTCTTCGGTTCCCGGATAGGCCTGCTTGGCGTCATTATCTGGTTTGCGTACGGCATCGTCATTACGGACTTTCTTCCTCCCATTTCCAGAACGGGAATGGAGTATTACAAAATGCCGCCGGCTCCGGATGCCCGGCAAATCAGGGTTCTCACCCTGTACGGGGGTTGTGTGGAAAATCCGCCCATTGAACAAATCTCCAAACTCCGCGCAGACGTCATCTTCATCCAGGGATGCAGCAACCACAACCGGACACTCAAATTCGCCTACAGCATTTTCGGACGCACTTCCTACATCAAGCAGATAGGCAGCTGCGCCATCATCGTGCGGCACGGGCAGATTGGTCCGGCCCAAAGCATCACGGACACAGCCGGACTCATCGTGGACTGGATACCGGAAAATTCTTCCCTGGCGATACGGCTCATCAATATCAGCCTGGAGCCTTTTGAACACCGCTTTGACTTGTACTCCCCCGCCTGCTGGAAATACTTCCACACGCTCCGGTTCATTCACCGCAAACAGCTTCAATACCTGTTTGACACCCTGCGGGAGGTAGGAAGCCAGCACGGTGAACTGCCCATCATCCTGGCCGGAAACTTCAGCGCCGCGCCCCAATCCCCTATTTTCGCCAAGCTCAGCGCCGACTTTCAGGATTGCTTCAAACTGAAGGGAGCCGGATACGGAGCCACTCAACCCGTCAACTTCCCGCTGCTGCGCCTGGACCGTGTTTTCTGCACGCCGCCGCTCAAACCCGAGCGAGCCGCCACCGTGCTGATACCGGACACCGTCCGCCGCTCCATCCTGGCAGACATTGCCATGCCCTGATTCCCCTTTCCACACGGCCGCGCCATTCCGCTCCGGCAGAAAGAACTTCTCCATCCGCCTCCCCAAACGGAGGCGCTTTTACTTTCCGGGGAAAGAATTTTCTCCGGAAACCTACAAGGTTTTCAGCGCACGGGAAATAGCCGGGAAAAGCTGCTTCTTGCGGCTGACCACATCGGCGGCGGAAAACAAGTTGGGGCCCAGCCGCTCGTACTCGATGTGCTCCAGCACCTCTTCATCCCCGACGGCCAGCAGCATGGAATCATGCGTGACAATGTCCGTGACCAACAGGCACGCCAGCTTCAATCCTTCCTCTTCCACCAGCTTTTGAAGCTCCTTCACCAGGTCATCCTGAACTTCCTTCAGGCCGAACATGCCTATTTCCTCAATCTGTGAAATGCTGATCTTGTGCCCGTACTCGGTAAAGGTTTTCCTGTCCGCCTGGACAATCGCGGAGGGCGCCGTTTTGGAACGCAGCAGGGAGCCGGTGGCAAAAAATTCCTCCGTGAACTTCTTGGCGTCTATCCTGGCAATGCCGGTCAGCCATTCCAGCATTTCCCGGTCCGCCCGCGCCGTCGTGGGAGACGTCAGGTTCAGCGTATCTGAAAGAATCCCGGCGCACAGGCAAATCGCCACCGCCTGCGAAGGCTCCGCATCACGGTGGTAAAACCTGCGCGCCACCAGGGTGGAAGTGGAGCCCACGGGTTCATTCAGGAAGCGGATCGGGTCCCGTGTGGAAAGCTGGGTGCCCAGGCGGTGGTGGTCCATCACCTCCACAATTTCCGCTTCCTCCACTCCCTTCACGGCTTGTGAAAATTCATTGTGGTCCACCAGGGCCACGCGCGTACGGGGCGGATCCACCAGATCCGTCTTGCTCAGCACGCCGATCATCTTGTTCGTCTTGATGCTCATCACGGGGAACAGCGCCTGCTTGCGCTTCACGGCGGCCTGCCTCAACTCGGGCAGCGGCATGTTCTCCGGGAAAACCGTGTAATCCTTGTGGACCTGTTCCCTCACCTTCCGGGAGCAGCGGATAAGCTGCCCCACGCTGGCCGTATCCCACGGGGTGCTTAAAATGCATGTACCCGTCGTCTGGGCCGTCTCAATAATATCCAGGGAAGGGAAAGCCCCGGACGTGGTCACCAGAGCGCGCACGCCGTGCTCCACGGCATACAGCTGCACATTCGGGCGATCCCCGCAGATAACGATCAGATCGCGGACGATGCCCTTTCTCTTGTAATTGGCAAGCCTCGTCCGGACGCTCGGCTCGCTGGAAGCGCCCACCAGAAGAATATTCTGCGTTTCCTCCTCGCTCAGGGTCTCCCCGGTCAGGCATTTGCCGTCAATGGTGGTGGCAATGTTGCTCAGGCTGGAAAAAACGGAGCGCACATTCATCTCCGTCATGTTCAGGGGCATCAGCAGGCTCAGCAAATCAAAATAACGCAGCAGGCCGTAAAGATTGTGGTCCGCGTCAATCACCGGAATGGTTTGAAGGGAGTTCTCCGTCATCCGGCGGTACGCCGTCAGGAACGTGTCGTCCGGACTCACGCTGATCACGTCACGGCGGCAGATGGTTCCCGCGGTAGGCGTCACGTCATGAATCAGCACCGGTTCCGGCACCCCGGCTTTTTCCAGCACCCAGGATGTCCTCAGCGTCATCTCCCCGCATCTGGCGGCAACCGCGTCAGGTTCGCCATGGGTTCTTAAAAACTCCGCATTCCCTATGGCGGAACAAATGGCATCCGTATCCGGATTCTGGTGGCCGATCACGTAAATGGGCCTTTTCTCTATTTTCTCCGGAAGCATCTCTCTTATCTCCTGCGCAGGTTAATCTATATTCAACCTGACGGGCACCACCACCTTGGAAGCAATGGGCGCGCCGTCTTTTTCTGCCGGATAGAAAGTCCAATTCTCTTTCACCCAGCGCATGAAAAGACGGTCCAGTTCCGCATTTCCCGTTGATTGAAGGAGATTGACGGATGAAGGTTCGCCACGGGGATTAACCCCCACCACTACTTTCACCACGGCATTCACCTTCCCGACTCTAGAAGAATTGACGGAATTGGGCAAGGACGGAGCATGTTTATAACGCACCTTTTTATCAGGAGTCACGTTCTCATCCGGGCTAGGCTGCCCCGGCAGGGAAACCGCCGGAGTCTTCACGGGACGCCTGGGCTTTACCTCCCTCATGGAAATCCGCATGCTGGAAAGCTCCTCCGGCAAATACTCCGTGGGAGTCTCCTCCGGAAGAAAATCCTTCATGTCGGAACAATCCTCATTCTCCGGCAGCTTCATCGCAAGCAGGTCTTCATCTGCGGAAATTTCCGGAACGGGGCTGACCGTGGAAGGGGCCGCGACCGGCTCTACGGGCACGGGCTGAACTTCCGCCAGCTCCTGAAGAACCTCCTCGGAAGGAGGCACAAACTCCATTTCCACCTCCCCGTTCTGCACGGCGGGCAGCCACAGCTCCTGAAAATGAATGGCTACCAGCACGGCGCACAAAGCCACCTGAACGCCCACGGCCACCGCCACCGCAATCAGCATGGCGGACTTGGAAGTGGAACGGGGCGTGAATCTTACAATTCCGGGCTTTTCATCCATAAAAAACGGGCAGGGAGAAGGGCAGTGCCCGTTCAATATACCAGCGCCCTTCCCTTTGACAAGCGCCTGCACCGCCATAAGCAGCCCGTTATCATTTTGTTATCTGCCGAAAAACGCATGGACATCAATAACCCAATGCCTCCCGGATGCTCTGGGCGAATCTGCCGGCCTTTTCCGCAAAGCCAAGCTCCGGATTCTGGTACATGATGCCGCGGGACACGTTAATCAGGGGGGGGGCCGCATGTCCGGAACCGCTCAGGCTGGAAAGATCGCCGCCCTGGGCTCCCAGGCCGGGAATCAGCAGGGGAGCGTCCGGAATGCGCTCCAGAATGGAGGAATCCGCATTGGTCAGCCCCACCACCATGCCTACGGAAGTTTTGCGCCCTTCCTGCATGGAACGGCGCACCATGTCCCCCACCAGTTCATAAACCCTGCGGCCGTCGGCCAGCTCCTGCCTCTCCACGTCCGCGGAACCGGGATTGGAAGTGACCGCCAGCAGATAAATGCCCTTCCCTTCATAATTCAGAAAAGGCTCCAGCGTATCATAACCCATGAAGGGGCTCAATGTGACGGCATCCACGCCCAGGCGTTCAAAATACGCCTGCGCATAATACTTCTGCGTCTCCCCGATGTCGCCGCGCTTGGCGTCCAGCACCACGGGCACATCCTCCGGCATATCCGGGAGCAATTCCTCAAGCATCTCCAGGCCGCGCAAGCCCATGGCCTCAAAATACGCGATATTCGGCTTGAACGCCGCCGCATACGGAGCGGTTTCTTCCACGACCTTCCTCAACAGGGAGGGAACCGACTGCAAATCATCCATGACGGGGCGCGGGTCCAGCCCCACGCACAGGGCGGAACCGGTCTTTCTGATGCGGGCGGCAAGTTTATCCGTAAAAGATTGGCTCATGCCGTTCATTAAACCACGGGCTCCACGGGCAGGCAAGCCCCAAGCGGGGGGCGTTCCGGAGGAAAGGAAAAGGCAGATACGGCTTTTCCACCGCGCCCGCACATGCTATGTTCCGGCCCGTATGGCACCAACGGAATCCCAGTCTTCCCCCGCTCCTCTCTCCTGCCTGGAAAAGCCGCTGCCCCTGGACGGCTTCCGGGGCACGTCGGATGAAATCGAACAGCAATGGTATGACCGTGTCTACCTGGGCTCCGGAGACAGAATGAAGCAGCTTACCTGGAGAGCCGTCATCGTAGGAATGCTCCTCGGCTCCATCCTCTCCCTCACCAACCTGTACGCCAACCTTAAGATGGGATGGTCCTTCGGGGTGGCCCTGACGGCGGGCATCATCTCCTTTGCCCTGTGGAACGCCTTCGTGCGCCTGGGCATCTCCAAATCCCCCATGACCATTCTGGAAAACACGTGCATGCAGTCCGCCGCCAGCTCCGCGGGCTACTCCACGGGAGGCACGCTCACCTCCGCCGTGGCCGCCCTGCTCCTGCTGACGGGGCAGCACATGCCGCTGGGCGTCACCTTCGCCTGGATATTCTTCATTGCCGTGCTGGGCGTCACGATGGCCATTCCGATGAAGCGCCAGATGATCAACATTGAGCAAATCAGGTTTCCGGACAGCATCGCCACGGCGGAAACCCTCAAGGTGCTCTATTCAGAAGGCAAAAAGGCGGCTGGACAGGCCAAAGCGCTCCTTTACTCCGCCCTCTTCGCCTCCGCCAACGCCATCGCCATGGCGGCGGGAGGGGAACAATGGCTGGGCGCCGCCCAGCAGCAAATCCTGGGCAACTGGTACCAGCGCACCATTTTCTTCAAATGGGACCTCATGTTCGTGGGCGCGGGCGCGCTGGTAGGCATGAAAACTTCCCTCAGCCTCTTCATCGGGGGCACGGTCTGCTGGGCGCTTTACGTACCGTGGCTGGAAAGCCAGGGACTGCTTCCCGCGGGAGCGGGCTACCGGGATAGCGTAGGCTGGACCCTGTGGGGAGGAACCGCCTGCATGGTCGTCGCCAGCATCGTGGCCTTCCTGTTCCAATGGAAAAGCATCGCCCGCTCCTTCTCCTCCCTGGGCGCCATGTTTTCCCTGACCAAAAGGCGTGAGCTGACGGACGTGGAAAAAATAGAAACGCCCATGAGCTGGTTCCTGGCAGGGCAGCTCGTCTCCCTGGCGGCCCTCGGCTACCTGGCCCATGTCACCTTTGACGTTCCGTACTGGATGAGCTGCATTGCAGTAGTCATCTCCTTCTTCCTGGCGCTGGTCGTCTGCCGGATCACCGGGGAGGCCAACATCACGCCCACCGGAGCCATGGGGAAAGTCACGCAGCTCATCTTCGGCGGAATCGCGCCGGGACACGTGACGGCCAACCTGATGGCGGCCAACATCACCTCCGGAGCCTCCAGTTCTTCGGCAGACCTGCTCGTGGACCTCAAGGTGGGCTACCTGCTGGGGGCCAATCCCCGCAAGCAATTCATCGCCCAGTTTTCCGGAATCTTCCTGGGAACCCTCGTCTCCGTGCTGGCCTTCCGCTCCATGGTCCCAGACGTGGACGCGCTTCAGGCCTTCAATGCTCCTGGAGCCAGAACATGGGCGGCCACGGCGGAAGCGCTGGGCATGGGCTTCAGCCACCTGCACAGCATCAAGGTTCTCTCCATCATCGCGGGCGGCATCCTCGGCCTCATTCTGGTGCTTGTCCCCCGCTACCTTCCCGCCGCGGGAAAATGGCTCCCCACCCCCATCGGCTTCGGGCTGGCCTGGGCCATCCAGTGGAACGACTCCTTCCTCTTCTTTGCAGGGGCCGTGCTCGGCTGGGCCGCGGACCGCTTTTTCAAGGCCAAATCCAAGGAATATAAAATCCCCACCGCCTCCGGCATCATTGCCGGCGCGGCCCTGACGGGCATGGCCATCCTGATGTTCAGCATTTACCAGGCGGCACGCTAAATACCTTGACGGGCTCCGGATCTCCGGAAAAAAGCATATTCCAGAGATCCGGCCCAGGGCCGATGGCGCGTCAGCGGGCTTCCTTCTTCAACGTCATTTCACCCTTGGAATCCCCTTCGGAAACGCCGCTCACCTCCGCCTTCAAGGTATAGGAATCCAGGTTGGTGCGGTACTTCTTCAGATCAAGCCTGTAGGAATTATCCTTATTCTCCACCCCGGTCCAGCCTTCATGGGTATCTGCGGCCACTTCCCTGTCTCCCTCGTACAACTTGACGGAATGAATTTTCAGGGCGCTGGGACCGTTCTTCCACTGGAAGGTAGCGGTATATGTACCAGGCCCGGTCACCTGGTCCGTCACGTTGAACTGCAACGGGGATCCCTGTTGGAGGTCCCACGGCGTCCCCGCGGAATGCTTCTCTTCCGCGCTCAGGGCATCCAGCATTTCCCGGTGGGCATTCATCACGCGGTTGGCGACGGCCAGAGCATCTCCGGACGGCTTCGTGGAATACACCTTTCCATTTCCGGCAAAGGCCAGTTCCTCCCGGACCGTCTTATCCATGAAGGCGGCCTGGGCGGCGGCACGGTCCTTCTTTCCGGTCAGCACATCCAGCTGGGATTCAAAAAAATTCTTCCAGCGGGGCAGATAAAAATCGGCCACAAGCCCGGCCCACTGGCGGTTGGAATAATCATTCAACGCGCGGGGAGCCTGGTCAATCCACGTGGTAACAAGCATCTTGGCGGACTTGTCCATCAAGGCCTTCTCCTGCCGGGTGCTCCCCCAATCCAGCGCCTTCTTCTGCCAGGTTCCCAGCAGGAACTGGCTGTCCGTCGCCAGGAGGGCGTCCATATCCGAAACCAGGGACAGGAAAAGCTTCACCTGCTTCTTGTAGGCAGGTACGTCTCCGGCGTCAAAAGCGCTCCTGACCCGCTGGAGCTGGTAAAAAGCGGCGTCCGCGAGCGCCTGGCGGACGACATCCACCAAATCATAGCGGAAGGTCTCCTCCTTCACCAGGGACGGCTGGTCATTGGCCGCCTTCAAATAACCGCGGGCCGCTTTAACGATGTCGCCCAAATGGTAATACCTCTCTCCGCTGGACCACGTGGAGGCCTTGCGGACGTCCCAGGACGGACGGGCGCAGATGATGGACTCCGTACACCCCTCCTGCGAACGGGCGGGATTGTAAATGGAGGAAGACAGGATTTCCAAAGCCCGCACAACCGCTGCCGGAGCGGCGCCGTAACGCTGGCGCGCATACTTCCTGAGCCAGTCCCGGACGGGAATATCCTCCGCCGTCCATAAACGGTCGCTGAAGAGGGCGTAATGCAGGGGATTCGTTTCCAGCCCTTCGGACAAGGTGCCCATTCCCACCAGGCCCTTGTCCCTGTAGCCGGCCAAATCACTCCCCAGCCGGGACAGAAGGGGAACCCCTCCGTATAGTCCCGTATTGCCGCCGAAGTTGGCCAGCTCGCACCAGACCCAGGGAATGCCGTCAAAAGTCCTCAAATTCTTCCCGCCATCAGCCATGTCCTTGGTGAGCTGCAGCACAAAAGCATGCTTCGGGTCCGTACCGGCCAGCAGCTCGCGGGAAGGATTGCCTCCCCAGGCCTGGATCACCCAGGAAGAACCCGGTGAAGCCTTCTGCATGGCGCCCTGCACCGCCTGCGCCGCGCGCGTCACATTAATGTCGCCCTTGCTGCCGCCTTCATGGAACAAATCCCCGCCGAACATCTTTCCGGAAATGCCGTATACCTTGCGGAGAGCCTTGTACCAGTCCGCGGCCAGCTTCGGAAAAGCCTCGCAAGTGGGGTCCACAACCCACGGCCTTTTGAAATTGACCCATTCCCCCTGCGGAATAAGCTTCAGCCCCTTCATCTGCACGTTCTCCGCAAAATCCGCAGGAACAAACCCCACATAACCCTGAAGGACGGGAGTCATGCCCAACTGCTCCATGCGGGACACGATGCGCCTACCCATCTGCGCCATCCTGTCAATCTGCTGCTGGGTCAGCGGTCCTCCGTGTCCTTCCAGGTTGCCCATATTCCACCAGGCGGCAAAAGCGGGATTGGGGATGAAGCGGAGAGCCTTTTCACGGGGATATCCCAAGCCAATGAGGAAATCCTCCCAGGTCTTCTCCAGGCCTGCCGTCACCAGCGCGTGCGTAAACCCGCTCAGAGCCAGAAAATCAATCTCGCGCTGCCAGCGGTTCCAGTCCCAGAAAGCCGCCGTATAGGACAGCGTGCAGTAATTATACGCAAAAACGGTATTCCACGGGGACTCAATCGTGACAGGGGTGGACGGAGCAGGCAGGGGTGAGGGAAGCGTCAGGCGGTCTCCGTTCCATGAAAAATGCACCTTGGCAATATTTTTCAGATACCATCCGTACCCCGCTACCAGACGGCGCACGTCAGATGCTTCCACCCGGATGCCTCCAGGAGCGCCAGAAATAGTAATCTTGTTGCCCATGGCCGGATTCAAGCGGAACGACACGGCGCCTTTTGCAGATGGAGTCACACGAGCCACCACGCTTTCAGCGGCCGCTACGGGAGACATTTCCGCGGCAGAGACGCAAACAAGCGGGGACATGACCGTTCCCAGAACCGAACCGACTGCAAAAGCATGTGAAAGCATAGCACCAACTATACATGCAAAATCCGCGGTGTCTTTCAAGGAGTAATGCAATGGCGGGAAAAGCTGGATAGCCCCCTTATTAATTTTTTACCGAAGAGCTTGGAGGAAGCAAAGGCGCGACGGCTCGGACAGGGGGCATGTACCAAATGTTCCACTTAGCCGGAGTAGAGGAAGAAAAGCCTCCATCAAGAAAACGAACAAGCCCCGCCAGTTGAGGAACTGGCGGGGCCTGATGAAAAAAAATCCCGGCGGCGACCTACTCTTGCGGGACCTATCGTCCGACTACCATTGGCGCGGCAGCGTTTCACTTCCGGGTTCGGAACGGGACCGGGTGGGACCACTGCGCTCTGGCCACCGGGCTTCAGGGGGAAGAGTTTTTCATTTTCTTCATCCTGCCTGCCCGGGAGCCCTTGGGGGCTTTGAGGGGGATTTTTTTAAGGGTTGTTGTGTGTGTGGCTAAGAAGATTTCCTCTCGTTACGAGGGGAAGGAATCAGCGTAAACTGACATCTGCGTGGCTGGTGGTGTTACTTTTAAACATACATCCAATGAACAAGACAACAGCAAGTTGTTATTCACGAACGGGAGTGATGTAATATGATGAAGTCTATTGGTGATTAGTATCGCTTGGCTCAATACATTGCTGCACTTACACCTGCGACCTATCAACGTGGTGGTCTTCCACGAACCTATAGGGAAAACTCATCTTGGGATGGGCTTGGCGCTTAGATGCTTTCAGCGCTTATCCCGTCCGCACTTAGCTACTCGGCCATGCACTTGACAGTACAACCGATGCACCAGTGGTGCGTCAGACCCGGTCCTCTCGTACTAAGGTCTGAACCCCTCAATTTTCCAACGCCCACAGAGGATAGAGGACCGAACTGTCTCGCGACGTTCTGAACCCAGCTCGCGTGCCGCTTTAACCGGCGAACAGCCGGACCCTTGGGACCTTCTCCAGCCCCAGGATGCGACGAGCCGACATCGAGGTGCCAAACCACGCCGTCGATATGAACTCTTGGGCGTGATCAGCCTGTTATCCCTAAGGTACCTTTTATCCGTTGAGCGACGGCAATTCCACTTTCTACCGCCGGATCACTTGGGCCTGCTTTCGCATCTGCTCGACTTGTTGGTCTCACAGTTAGGCGGGCTTATGCCCATGCACTCGACACCCGGTTGCCAACCGGGCTGAGCCCACCTTCGCGCTCCTCCGTTACTCTTTGGGAGGATACCGCCCCAGTAAAACTGACCGGCTGACACGGTCCTCTGGCCGGATTCACGGCTCAGGGTTAGATCCTCCAGTTTCAAAGGGTGGTGTCTCATTGATGACTCCGACGCCCCCTAAAGGGCGTCTTCAGCGTCTCCCACTTACTCTGAGCATTAAAACCGAAGAAGCAATGACAGCTTACAGTTAAGGTCTATAGGGTCTTTCCGTCCTTCTGCGGGTAGGCGGCATCTTCACCGCCACTACAATTTCACTGAGCGCCTGGTTGAGACAGTGCCCAACTCGTTTCACGATTCGTGCAGGTCGGAACTTACCCGACAAGGAATTTCGCTACCTTAGGACCGTTATAGTTACGGCCGACATTCACCGGGACTTGGGTTCAGAGCTTCGCCTTGCGGCTAACCCCTTGCCTTAATCTTTCGGCATTGGTCACGTGTCACACCCTATACTTCGACTTGCGTCTTTGCAGAGTGCTGTGTTTTTGATAAACAGTCGGTTGGGCCATTTCTCTGCGGCCTGCATCGCTGCAGGCACCCCTTCTTCCGAAGTTACGGGGCTAATTTGCCGAGTTCCTTAACCAGGTTTCACTCTTACGCCTTGGTATATTCTACCCACCCACCTGTGTCGGTTTGCGGTACGGGTCGCTTAGCATACGCTGGGGCTTTTCTTGGCACTCGATCCAATGATGCGCTGAGTCCGTGGACTCAACTCGGAATTCAATAACCTAGTCATCTTTTCTCATGCGTCCCCCCAGTTTAAGGGTCGCGAGCTCAGGATTATTAACCTGATATCCATCGCCTACGCCTCTCGGCCTCGGCTTAGGTCCCGGCTAACCCAGGGACGAAACACGTTGCCCTGGAAACCTCGGGTTTACGGCGGCCGGGGATTTCACCCGGCTTTACGTTACTCATGTCTGCATACTCACTTGCATGTGCTCCAGGGTCAGTCGCCATCACCCTTCAACGCGCATGCAACGCTCTTCTACCACTCTACCGTAAGGTAAAGTCCAGAGCTTCGGTATAACGCTTGATCGCCAATCATTTTCGGCGCAGGATCACTCGATGAGTAAGCTATTACGCATTTTTTAAATGGTGGCTGCTTCTAAGCCAACATCCTCACTGTCTGTGTAATCCCACATCCTTTCCACTGAGCGTTATTTAGGCACCTTAGCTGCTGGTCTGGGTTGTTTCCCTCTCGACAATGAAGCTTATCCCCCACTGTCTCACTGCCACGTTCCATTGCACGGTATTCGGAGTTTGATAAGGTTTGGTAAGCGGGTGTGCCCCCTAGCCTTGTCAGTGCTCTACCCCCGCGCATCAGCACGTGACGCTGCACCTAAATGCATTTCGAAGAGAACCAGCTATCACGGGGTTTGATTAGCCTTTCACTCCTACCCTCAGCTCATCAGAGAACTTTTCAACGTTCACCTGTTCGGTCCTCCACATGGTTTTACCCATGCTTCAACCTGGCCAAGGGTAGGTCACCTCCGCTTCGGGTCCAGTACCTGCGACTTAATTCGCCCTATTCGGACTTGCTTTCGCTGCGACTCCGGGCCGGAAGCCCTTAGTCTTGCCACAAACACTGACTCGCAGACTCATTAAACAAAAGGCACGCCATCGCAGATTGCTCTGCTCTGACACTTTGTAGACATACGGTTTCAGGTTCTATTTCACTCCGCTCACAGCGGTTCTTTTCACCTTTCCCTCGCGGTACTTGTTCACTATCGGTCGCCAACTAGTATTTAGCCTTGCGCGGTGGTCCGCGCTGATTCATACATCGTTCCACGTGTGATGTATTACTCAGGATCCCACTAATTCCCACGCTGGATTTCGTCTACAGGGCTTTCACCTTCTACGGCCAGCCTTTCCAGGCTGTTCTACTATCCAGTATGGTCGAATATCTCGTGGTCCTACAACCCCGAAGGAGTACCTTCGGTTTGGGCTCCATCCGCTTTCGCTCGCCACTACTTACGGAATCGATTTCTCTTTCTTTTCCTCCGCTTACTGAGATGTTTCACTTCAGCGGGTTTCGCGTTTCATACCCTATGTATTCAGGTATGAACGATCGAGTATTGCCTCGATCAGGTTACCCCATTCGGATACCCCCGGATCATCGCTTGCTTGCAGCTTCCCGAGGATTTTCGCAGCTTGCCGCGTCCTTCTTCGCCTGTTGGCACCAAGGCATTCACCGTACGCCCTTACTTACTTCATCATATTGCAAAAGTTTTTTACCACTTCCACAATACCACAAAGCCCTTTCGTGACTTACTGTATTGTCTTATTTCTTGGTATGCATGTTTTAAATTGTGTATTGTAGTTGTTTTTCAACTACCCACTTTGTTGGAAAGCAATTGCTTCTCAGCAATTGTTTTCTTTGCCACGCAGATGTCAATTTTCGCTTTCCCTCAATAATCGATTTTTTTTGGTGGGCCTGACAGGACTTGAACCTGTGACCCCGCGCTTATCAAGCGCGTGCTCTAACCAACTGAGCTACAGGCCCGGTTTTGGGTCTCGCAGAGGCAGTTAACAGTGAACAGGCAATAGTTAATAGCCATTTACCGTTCTCCGTTGCCGCCTTCTTACCGAAACTGGTGGAGGCACGGGGACTCGAACCCCGGACATCCAGCTTGCAAAGCTGGCGCTCTACCAACTGAGCTATACCCCCAGTTGCGGTTCTTTTTGAAAAAAGGTCGTCACGCACGTCGTGCCTAGTTTCGCTCCAAGCGAACTGGCTGTTTACACATCTTTGGTTCGTTGCGGGCCCTCGCGGGTTCCGCTCTCTCTTCCCTCGGGAAGAGATCCGACCTGTGCATTTTTCATGCACTTTCTCCATAGAAAGGAGGTGATCCAGCCGCAGGTTCCCCTACGGCTACCTTGTTACGACTTCATCCCAGTTACCAGTCTCACCTTAGGACCCTGCCTCCTTGCGGTTGGCTTCAGATACTTCGGGTGCGACCGGCTTCCATGATGTGACGGGCGGTGTGTACAAGACCCGGGAACGTATTCACGGCGCCGTAGCTGATGCGCCATTACTAGCGATTCCGGCTTCGTGTAGGCGGGTTGCAGCCTACAGTCCGAACTGGGCCCAGTTTTTAGGATTTCCTCCGCCTCGCGGCTTCGGCCCCCTCTGTACTGGGCATTGTAGTACGTGTGCAGCCCTGGGCATAAGGGCCATACTGACCTGACGTCGTCCCCACCTTCCTCCCAGTTGATCTGGGCAGTCTCGCCAGAGTCCCCACCTTTACGTGCTGGTAACTGGCAACAGGGGTTGCGCTCGTTGCTGGACTTAACCAAACATCTCACGACACGAGCTGACGACGGCCATGCAGCACCTGTGTAACGCCTCCGAAGAGTCGCATGCTTTCACATGTTGTTCATTACATGTCAAGCCCAGGTAAGGTTCTTCGCGTTGCATCGAATTAAGCCACATACTCCACCGCTTGTGCGGGTCCCCGTCAATTTCTTTGAGTTTTAATCTTGCGACCGTACTCCCCAGGCGGCACGCTTAACGCGTTAGCTCCGGCACGCAGGGGGTCGATTCCCCGCACACCAAGCGTGCACCGTTTACTGCCAGGACTACAGGGGTATCTAATCCCTTTCGCTCCCCTGGCCTTCGTGCCTCAGCGTCAGTTAATGTCCAGGAACCCGCCTTCGCCACGAGTGTTCCTCTCGATATCTACGCATTTCACTGCTACACCGAGAATTCCGGTTCCCCCTCCATTACTCTAGTCTCGCAGTATCATGTGCAGTCCGGGGGTTGAGCCCCCGCCTTTCACACACGACTTACGAAACCGCCTACGCACGCTTTACGCCCAGTGATTCCGAACAACGCTTGAGACCTCTGTATTACCGCGGCTGCTGGCACAGAGTTAGCCGTCTCTTCCTCTTGTGGTACTATCTTTTTAATTTGCTCCCACATGACAGGGGTTTACAATCCGAAGACCTTCATTCCCCCACGCGGCGTCGCACCATCAGGGTTTCCCCCATTGTGAATGATTCTCGACTGCTGCCACCCGTAGGTGTCTGGACCGTGTCTCAGTTCCAGTGTGGCCGGACATCCTCTCAGACCGGCTACCCGTCATCGCCTTGGTGAGCCGTTACCTCACCAACTAACTAATAGGACGCGAGCCCATCCCCAAGCGCATTGCTGCTTTAATCTTGCGATTTTATGCGGTATTAATCCCAGTTTCCCGGGGCTATCCCACTCTTGGGGGCAGGTTACTCACGTGTTACTCACCCGTGCGCCACTAGAGAATTATTAGCAAGCTAGCAATTCTCCCGTTCGACTTGCATGTCTTATCCACGCCGCCAGCGTTCGTTCTGAGCCAGAATCAAACTCTCCATCAAATATAATTTTTGAAATTGCTGGACCAAATGGAATCTTTCGATTTCATCTGCGCCATGCTTCAGTCAGCTCTTCCCTCAAGTTGTGTCTCTTGAAGTCCTCTTCGCTCTGCCAAGCACGGCGCGCGTCACGACCTTTTTTCTTTCCCCTTGCTTCTACCAATCCGCCCCTCTCGGAGCTAGGTCGCTCCTTCGGGTTTTTTCTCCCTCGCACGTCCTCTCGACGCATTCAGGAAAACCCTCGGCGGGTTCGGTAGTCATTCCCTTGAAATCTTCTTATCGGCCCCTTTAATGAGGCTCTTCCGGGTGGCCGGCCCCGGCTTCATTCAGGCCCTCTTCCGAGTCCCTCCTGCCGCCGGGCTTTTCATCCCGTCGCCGTGTTGGCGTGCCGAGAAGTCTACCATTTTCACCTCCCTTGTCAATTTTTTTCGAGTCGTTTTTGCGGAGATTTTTTTAGAATTCTAAATATTACTGATTCTTAACGTATTACATTTTTCTCTTTTCCCGCAAAAAAGGCCCCTTTCATCACGAAAGGGGCCTAAACGTTTCAGAATTCTTAAGCTTCCGCCTGTTTTTTCTTCATGGCTACATACTGGTGCATGAGGGGTAATTCCCGGAGTGCATTCACAGCGTCTTTTTTCGCCTGGACGTAGTCTTTTTTCTCCATGGCCATTTCCATCATGACTTGATAGCAAGCCGCATTATAACCACCGTCATCCCGCGTATTGAAGTCTTTCATGATCTGGAGGGCATGCCGGGCCGCTTGATAGTTGTATCCACGCATTTCATCCGATCCATTCAGGATTTTCAGGAGGTAAGAAGCCAGGGAGTCTTCCTTCGGAAAACGCTTCAGCACCTGGTCTATGATGTCCGCCACCTTTTGGTAGTCCTTCTCCTTCCAGGCTTTCCCCGCCTGAACTTCCGCCACTGTAGAGGCAAACCATCCGTCATCGGCAAATCGCTCGGCGTTTTCCTCAATCAGTTTTTTGTATTCATCAAATTTCTTTTCCTTGCGCAGTTCAAAGGATTTTTTGATGACTGCCTGCAGGGCCTGCTGATGAGCTTTGCGCTTCGCATCCTCCTCAGCAAACCGGTTCTTGTCAAAAGAGTCCCAGAGGGCCGTTTCCGCCACCCACGCGGGCATCCTTTTAATTTCCCCTGCCCACAGCAATGTTCCGTCACGAACGACGGCGGCGGCAGGGAACGAATTAAGCTTCAGGGAATCAAAAAGTTCCATCACGGAATGGTCCGACGGAATACCGACAGGGTAGGCAGTCCATCCTTCCGGACCAGACAGATATTCCTGCATCTGTTTTTGATCCATCGGAATGACACCCAATACCACAGCCTTCACCTTGGGATTGTCCAGAAGACCATATTTTTTCAGGACTACATCAAGCGTTTTCCCCGGAGCTCCATCACTCCACATGCCATTGTTCCTCGCAGCTCCTCTCCAGAAGCTGATAAATACGGTTTTGTCAGAAGGCAAGCCCGTCAGCCCGGGATGATTGAACCAATTCAGCTTGCTGAAAAGGGGCGTGTATTCCTTGTCTTCCTGCACAGGCCCCATTTCCTGCATTTTCCGAGGAGGCTCCGGCTTAATTTCCGCAGCTACCTGGTCCACAAGGGATTGAAACGTCTCCGAATTGCCCGAAAGCTGCTGCAGCTTCGTCCACGCCTTGCTGATGGAGGTCAGGGAAAGCGCCTTTTCCATATCCCGAAGCGCTTCCTTCATGTTGCCCTGCCGCTCCCGGAGTTCACCCATCAGACGCCAGGGAAGGGAAGCTTCCTTGTTACCTTTCCTTGAGATTTCAATGCAACGGTTCAGGCACCGCTCCACCAGAGCGGCATCCATCTTGCCGGCAGGAACTGATTTTCCCTCCATCAAGGTTCCAGCCACATTGATCTGCACGCGGTAGTTGTCCGGATATTCCTTGCACAAGCTGTCAAGTACCGACTGCGCTTCCTGGAATTCTCCTTTTTCCGCCAGTACGATGAACGGGACCATCTTCAGTTGAATCATCTGATCCTGCTGAAATTCCCTTGAATCCTGGATTTGCTTTAAAAACGCCATGGCTCCCTGTTTTCCTTCTTTCCGGACCACCTCGCCCAGCTTTTTCGAGACTTCCCGATAACGCTTCCACTCACGGGCGCCCGCATCAGAATTTTCCGACGGAAGGGAAGCGGCGGAAAAATCAGGTTTCAACATGGCCTGCATGATTTCTTCCGAGAGTTTTACGGGATGTCCGCGCCAGATGAGTTTACCGTTCTTTACGGCAAAGGCATGCGGAATGCCGTTCACATCCATAGGAGCCAGCCATTTTTCCTTGGTTCTCTTTCCATCCACATCCACCGCCATTGTGTAAGTGAGGGGAGACGGCCGGTTTTTTAAAAATTCCTTCAGAGCCTCCGGAGATTTCCGGTCCATGACATTGACTCCTATGATCTGCATGCCCGGGTTGTCTTTAAATGCCTGATGCAGTTGTTCCATATGGGGCATGGCGGCCAGGCACGGTCCGCACCAGGTGGCCCAGAATTCAAAGATGTATACCTTGTCCTTTTCCCATTCCTTGACAGGCGTTCCCTGCAGCCATACTTCCGGCAATCCCTCCAGGGAAAGGGTGGGAAGAGCATCCGCAGAAGCGGCAGTTTTATTTTCTTTTTTTTCAGGAGAGGCAGCCAGTAAAGGCATTCCCGCAGACATCACAAAAACCGCGGAACACCCCAAGGCGAATAAAGAGGAATTTAACATGATAACACGGTACTCCCGGAACGGGCTTCGTCAAGCCAATAGAAGAAGATGAACCAGAAAGTATCCCTCCCAACGGGCGCTCTTTTTCCGGAACAGCGGTAAAAATACCTTGAAGAAGGAAGAATATTAAACATGAAGTTTTTCGTCTAAAATAAGAAAACAGGCGCTTCCAGGATTCACATTTTTTTGAGTTTCATTGGATTTAGGAAAAACGATTTACCTTTTCGGATACACAAAGACAATATTATTTTCTAAAATAGAAAATATGCCAGAAATGGCTTGCCAGATTTTTCTGAATGCGAAAAATGCGCGCATGGATGAAATGAAGTCCAGCATCAGAAAGTTTCTTGCCCTTACGAAGATGACACGTGACGAGTTCGCCGATCTTTGCGGCGTTAGCAAAAGCCAGGTTGATAAATGGCTTTCTACTGTTCCTATTCCCCGTGCACGACAACGCCTCATCATCAGAATCATGAAAGAGGAATACGCCAAACACGCACGTTTGGTGCAGACCAAGAACCCGAACAGTATTTATGTTCCCGTTACTCCTCAAAAGTATGAGAAGTTCAGAAATGAAGCGGAACGCCACGGTTTGACCGTTCCGGAATGGGCCAGTGAGGCTTTAGATGCTCTTTCCAGCATCAAGAGCAAAAGTTAAAAGCAGGGTTCAATATCCCGGAACAGTTCCAAGGAAAGAGAAAATAGCGTTTCAAACGCTGCCATCCTATTTTTTCTTTCATCACATAACCTGCATCAATTCATGTCTGACGACGATATACGCACCATGGTCAAGGAATGGCTGCAATGCCAAAACCGCAAGTCCTACCAATTGGCGGAGGAAATAGGAATCCGGCCCCAGACGTTTTACGCACAGATGAGTGTTCGCAAAATATCGGCCAATACGAAAAAAGCACTTTCCCGAATCATTCCGGAGCTGGCTGCCGATGCGGATTTAAACGCTTCTTCCTCTGAGAAAGAAAACAATCCTGAAAAGCTTAAAATCAAGGAATGGCTCCGCACACACGGTAAAACGCGCCAATGGCTGGCGGAACAATGCCGGGTTTCCGTCCGCACCGTGCACACTTGGTTTGCCTTTCGCGGCAGCATTCCCGTCACCCAGTCCCTTTTCATCGGCAAGCTGATGAGTGAGGGCGAACCCTGGAAGATTCAAATATCAAATACCATTCCCGTGATTTTTTCAGAGACGGAAATGAGCATTATCCACAAGTTTCAGGAACGCCATCCGGAGATCGACCTTCCCATGTACGGCATGCATAAAATTCTGGAGTTGTGCGTAAATGTACTCGTTCAGGATGAATATTCAAATCCTCTCCAAACTTCCGGTTTCATCAGAACCCCAGAGATTTGCACCCGGGAGGCAGAATAAAAAAATATTCTGCCTCCCGGTTCCCTTTCTGTGAATACATGCGCTATTGAATGCACTAGCCCCGTGCGCGGACCATCTCCGGAACTCCTCAGTATTCCCGCCAGCCTGAGCCGTTTCTTTCCATCCAGTATGGCGCCCATTCGGAGGCCCTTCCCTCCCCTTCCGGTGTGATGACGGCAGAAGGATTTTTTAACTACGGCCCCCATTCCATCAGTTCCATCGCCCAACAGGATTGATTGAAGAACAGGAGGCCTCCTTTTCCGTGCACAAGATAAGAGCGGGAACTGCTATTTCTTCCGACAACGGAGCAAGACAGCCACACGGGATAATGCCGCTTTATTCAGGCCGCCCATCCGCATTTGCACCATTTCCGGCCCCGTTCCACCGTTCTTGCAGGCATGCTTCCACCGATGAAAGAAACTTTTCCCTCACATGAAAGAACCCCGTTTTTCTTAAAAAGAATACGGGGTTCCGAAAGATGGCACGTCCAACTGGATTCGAACCAGTGACCCACTGCTTAGAAGGCAGTTGCTCTATCCGGCTGAGCTACAAGCGCATATGATCCTGAATCTTGGAGCGGGTGATGGGAATCGAACCCACACAACCAGCTTGGAAGGCTGGGATTCTACCATTGAACTACACCCGCAGGATTTGGAACGCAAGCTATTTTATCACAGGCAATTCAAAATGTCAATAGGAATATCAACTTTTTTAAAGAATAAAGGCGGCCGTTTCACCGACCGCCTTAAAGTTCTTACTAAACAAGATATGCCGAGCTGACCCAGCCCTGAGCCGAATTATATGTGACATAAGCCCAGCCGAGCACGGATTTCGTGACCTCGACTATCGTGCCGTTGGGTATTTTCTCAAGCACCTGGCTGTCCGCGTCGGGGCTGACCCTCATATTGAGCACGCTGCCGCTAGTCGACACGGTGTATTTGCCCGCAGCTATCGGCTCCGCGCTTGCGGGGCGGGCGGAGGGCTCGGGGAGTTTTGCGCTGTAGTAGACA